>ENA-UPTA01000073-UPTA01000073.1-activated-sludge-metagenome-genome-assembly--contig:-NODE-73-length-100805-cov-7.183325_pt1 | contig 100805 bp, 90 predicted proteins | sample MGYA00238184_ERZ773361 | MGnify/ENA primary metagenome ERZ773361 (study PRJEB29100, sample SAMN05720205) | activated sludge metagenome | isolation source: anaerobic digester from wastewater...
TTATCTACGGCGGCTTTCTGCGCCGCCTGCTTCGCTGCCTCAGCGGCCCGCTTCTTCTGCTCCTGCTTCTGCAAAATATCTTCCTTCTTCTGCGCCGCTGCCCGTCTTTGTTCTTTCTCTAATTTACGCGCCTGTTCGAATGCGGCCCGCTGTTTTTCCTCCCGTTCCGCTGCGATCCTGCGCAGCCGTTCCCGGTTGGCTTCTCTGGATCTCAGGCACTCTTCTGCAAGAACCTGTTCATACAGCCGTTTTGCATCTTTTAAGATCTGCCGCTGATGCGCTATCTCGCTTTCCAGATGGTTGCGCTTTTCCTTTTGCTCCTGAAGCAGCGCCGTCCAGGCCTGATGGCGTTGTTCGAGTTCTATGCGGGGCGAGCTGCCGCCGCCGGATGCACCGGCTGTATGGCACAGGGCCGTAAATACGATGCACGCGCTCACCACATATGCCGTTTTCATTCAACCGCCTTGCTCATTGACGTCGCTCCGGCCTGTTCCAGGAGGATCTCGACGCTCTTTTTCTGTTCCAACAGGTCGCGCTCGACCTGGCGGCTGTTATCAAGCAGCGCTCGCTGCCTTTCCAGCAGCTTGTCGATGCGCTCCTGTAACGTCTGCCGCTGCGGCGAATCGATCTCGCGTTCCATCAAAGAAAGAGACTGCCTGCACGCATCAAGTTCGTTCTGCAAAGCTTTCTCCTGAGCGAGACGGGCACGCCGTGTTTCTTCCCGACGGTCGATACGTTTGTGCCGTCCTTCTTTCAAAAGCGCCGCCTGCTTTGCAGCTGCCTTTTTGAAAGCACGCTGTTCAGCGTAGCCACGGCGCTTTGCTTTCCGGTCCTGAGTCTCTGCGACCCTTTTTTCCCGCGCGCTCTTCCTTGATTCTTCGCGGCGCTGTATTGCGTCCTGCCTTTGCTGTTCCCGCTCTTCGCGCCGGCGGACAACCGCCGAGCGCGATTCCTGCCTGCGCTTCAGCGATCCTTCCTTCTTCGATCTTTCTTTCTCAGCGCGGGCCTGGCGCTTTGCTTCCCGGTCCTTGATCCCCGCAAGCCTTGTTTCCCGCGCGCTCTTCTTCGATCCCTCGCGGCGCTGTATTGCGTCCTGCCTTTGTTTCATATCCTGCGCCTTTGCTTTTTCAACAAAGGACCGACGTTCCAATTCCTGCCGGGCGATCTCCAATTTCAACGTCTCGATCTGCGAAACGACGTTTTGCCGCGCCTCGTCGATCTGACGGCGCGCCTGCGCCAACATACTGCTTTGCGCCTCCAGCCGCTGCTTGAGCACATCCCGGCCCGGCCGCGTGCGCAGCCGCCGCTCTTTATCCGCAATGATCTTCTGCTGTTTAAGGATCTCGGCCTGTTCGATATCGAGCTGTCTGCGCTGATACGCGATCATCTGTTCCTGCATCTGCGCAGCGCGCAAACGTTCAAGCAAAACCTGTTTTTCTTTTTGCAGGACCGCGAGAGGATCGGAAGAAGGAACATCCTGCGCGCAGCACGGCGGCAACGCACAGACCAGGCCGCAGATCATCAACATCAGGGCGATGTTTGTCCGTATTTGCATATCTCTTGTATTATAAAACATTTAGATGATATAGCAATAAAAAATTGATCGCGGGGTCACAGCCCCATGATCGCCTTCAATTTCGCAATATCTTCCTGCGTGTACTGGCGCCAATGGTTGATCGGGTGGCGCGCAGCCTTCGGGAAGATGCCTTTTTTCTCGTAACGGCACAGGGTCTGTTTTGATATCCCGAGTATCTGCGCGGCTTCCTGCGCGATGTAAAATCTGTTTGCACGGACAGGATTCATCATGCTCCCGTTCCTCCGGCGCCGCCGGCACGCATCAAAAGTTCCCGTCTGACATCCGGCTCGATCGCGACGAACCTGATACCGACGCAAAATGCATGCGTGCTCTGCATGAACGAATGAACGATCTCGCCCTGCGCCTCCAATCGTCTCCCCCGTATGACGTCCGCGGCCGACGGAACGAACAAAACGGCAACCGTAACCCCGCGCGGCATGTATACGGAAAGCCGGACCCCGATCGCGGACCCGTCGCGGGAAATATCGCTGGCGCGCCCCTGCCCCGATGACGGCACTGCCAGGGACAACGCCTCGCCCGTCGGAAACAGTTCCACCGGCCAGTCAACGGCAATGCGCTCCGATTCCCGCCAGAACGCCATGCCCTTGACCGGCTCCTGCCTGACGAGAAAGTCCGCCATGCTGTAATCGACGAGCGGCTCATGCCAGTAATAATCCAGCGCCTGGATGATCCCGGTCGAGGTCGCGACGAGCGGCTCCACGATGCATCGCGTCAGCTTGCCGATGGTATCCATGAGCGCGGCATTGAACGGATTGCTGCAGGCGAGGAACAGGGTATCGCCGACGCGGCACAGCGGGATGACCGTGTTCTGTTTGCAAAAATGCTCCTCCAGCATCTCCACCGCGCCCCTTTTGATCCGGTAATCCGGCAGATTCACGTACGGGATCTGCGCCTCCTGCGCGAAAAAACGGACCAGCTGTTCCTCGGAAACATACTCGAGCTTGACCAGCGCGCACCACACGGAACGATTGATCGCGGACGCCCACAGCTCGGCGGCCTTGGCCTGTTCTTTCGTTACCAGCTTCGCCGCGACGATCTTTTCAAGAAGAACGCTCATGTCCCTATCCCGCCTTCACGACGCTGATGAGGTCCCACAAGGGCAGGAAGATCGCCATCGCCATGCCCGCCACCACGGTGCCCAGGACCGCGGTCATGAGCGGCTCGATCATGGTGGTCAGGTTCTTGATGGACGCCCGCACCTCGATGCCGTAATATTCATACACGGAATCGAGCATACCGACGAGCTGTCCCGATTTCTCGCCGACCGAGATCATATATCCGACGAGCCGGGGGAACATCCGGGAGTTCAGGATCCCCGCCGATATGCCTTTGCCGTCGGCGACATCCCGTTTGATCTTCTCGATCTCCTTCGTGAGCACGACGTTGCCGATCGTCATGCCGACGATATCGAGCGTGTTGAGGACCGGCAGGCCGGATTGATAGAGGACATTGAGCATGGATGCAAAACGCAGCATGGTGATCTTCGTATACACCTTGCCGAAAACGGGAATATTGAATTTATAGCCGTCCCATAAGAAACGCCCCTGACGGGTCTTCGTGCAGAACCAGCGCAGGCCCAGAGCCGCGGCGGCGATCGACGGGAACGTCACATACCAGAGATCCTTGAGCGCGACCGAAACCGCGATCATGACCCGCGTGGGCAGGGGCAGGCTCAATTTTGCATCGCCGTATATCTTAATGAACTGCGGCATGACAAAGACCGAGAGCACGATGACCGCGGCGATCAGCGCGACGACGACCATGATGGGATACCGCAAAGCGGTCATGATGTTCGACTTCTGCTCCAGTTCCTCGGCCATGACCTGCGATAACTTATACAGCACCTTATCGAGGATGCCGGCCGCCTCCCCGGCGACGACCGTATTGATATACAACTGCGAAAATACGTTGGGATGCCGGGCAAGGGCTTTTGACAGCGAACTGCCCGCCTCGACATCCCTGATGATCTGCAGGAGCGCTTTTTTCAGCACCGGGTCTTCCGCCTGCTGAGCCAGGATGGTCAATCCTTCCAGGATCGGGACAGCGGCCTTGATGATGGTGGCGAACTGGCGCGAAAAAATGACGATCGATTCTTCTTTGGCCCTGCCGCCGCGCTTGAACAGGGGGATCGGCGCCTCCCTTCCCGCTGCGGCAGGCGCGGCTGCGGCGCGCTTATACGCGATATTGACCGGCAAAAGGCCTTTTTTTGCAAGCTCCGTCGTCAACGCTATCTCGCTTTCCGCCTCAAGCTCTCCCCTGACGGTCTTGCCGAGATTGTCAACGGCTTTATAGGTATACCACGGCATTGATACGCGCCTTTCCCCGAAGATTATTTCTTATTGCCGAGCCAGTTCGCTATCTTTCTCTGATAATCATCCATGTCCGTCGGTTTAACGACCACCTTCCCCGCCACGCCCGGCTTTTTCGTGACCGTTACGCCGGGAGCCGCGGGCTGCAGTTCAAGGACCTGTGACGACGGTTTGAGTTCGATATGCTCTTCGCATACCCGCGCCACTTCCTCCAGGGTTGTGATGCCTGCAAGCGCCTTGGTCAGTCCGTCCTCGCTTAACAGGCGCATGCCTTTTTCCTGGGCTTTTTTGCGCAGCTGGGTATGGGAGGAGCCGTTAATGATCATCTCCCGTATTTCATCGTCGCATACCAGCAATTCATACAGGCCGGTCCTGCCGCGGAAACCGGTGCCTTTGCAGAACTCGCATCCTTTTCCCCGGGAGAACACCACTCCTTTTTTATTCGACAGGCCCCATTTCTTGATCACCGCGGGCGTCGGCTCATATTGCTCCTTGCAATGCTCGCAGATCATGCGCACGAGCCGCTGCGCCATCACGCCGATGAGCGATGCCGAGATCAGGAACGGCTCGACCCCCATATTGATCAGGCGGGTGATGCTCGACGGCGCGTCGTTGGTGTGCAGCGTCGAAAATACCAGATGGCCGGTGAGCGCCGACTGGATGGCGGTGACCGCGGTCTCGAGATCGCGGATCTCCCCGAGCATGATCACATCGGGGTCCTGACGCAGGATCGCGCGCAGGCCGTTGGCGAACGTGATGCCCGCGCGCGGGTTGACCTGGATCTGGCGGATGAGCCCGAGCCGGTATTCGACCGGGTCTTCGATCGTAATGATATTGCGGTCGATCGTGTTGATGCGCATGAGCGCCGAATACAGCGTCGTTGTCTTGCCCGATCCCGTCGGGCCGGTCGAAAGGATGATCCCGTAGGGCCTCGAGATAAGCCCTTCATACGCCTTGAGGTCGTCGTTGGTCGTAAACCCGAGCTTTTCCAGGCCGATCATGACGGAGGCGGTATCGAGAAGCCGTATGACGAGGTTCTCTCCGTATATCGTCGGCACGGTCGACACGCGGAAATCGATGATCTTTTCGTCCACCTTGGACTGGAAATGGCCGTCCTGCGGGATGCGGCTTTCGGCGATGTCCATGCCCGAAAGGACCTTGATGCGCGAGATAATGGCCGCTTCCCAGTCCTTCGGCGGCGACGGTATTTCATGCAGGATGCCGTCGATCCTGAAACGGATGCGCAGCGTGTCCTGTTCGGGTTCGACGTGGATATCGCTTGCCCGGTCGCGCACCGCCTGCGTCATGACAAGGTCCACGACCTTGATGATATTGGAGCCGTCGCCGAAGTTCATCTTCTGTTCGGGCTTTGCCTCTGCGATATCGGTCAAAAGGTTTTCTCTGACCACGTTCTTCGAATAGACGGTGGCGCGCGCCTCCTCGATCTCCGCGGGAGAAGCGATATACAGTTCGAGAAGCATCCCGGTCTGCAGCTGGATCTGGTCGATCGCGCCGAGGTCCGCGGGATCGGCCATTGCCACATGAAGGGTATTTCCTTCGAGCTTGATCGGCACGGATTCCGTTTTATAGGAAAGGGCCTCGGGCAGAAGTTTCGGGATCTGCTCATCGGCGGTTATGGTATCGAGCGGCATATAATTGAAGCCCTGCTGCCGGGCGATCGCGTGATAGAGCGTCGCGCGGTCGATGAAGCGCAGGTCCACCACGATCGCCTCGAGCGGCCTCTTGAGCCGCTTCATCTCTTCAAGCGCCTTGTCGAGCTGTTCCTGGGTGAGGAGATTCTGGTTCAGCAGCAGCTGCTGCAGATCGGCATCGTTCATCATCGCTTCATCCGCTCCTTGAGATCGGCGATCCAGCCCTTGACCCGGTCGACATCCCTGTCGCCGGTATCGGACAGATTGACATACCGCGTATAGAACCGTATCGCCTCCTGAGGCTTATTAAGATATTTTTCATACAGGACGCCGAGATTATAGCATGCCTCCTTATCAAGGGGAGACAGCTCGGCCACGCGCAGGAACGCCGCTTCGGCCTGCGCGAAATCGCCTTTCTGCAATGCGCCCACGCCCAGATTATAATAGATGTCCGGGTCAAGCGCATTGCCCGGCGCAGCGGCCTTTTCCTGAGGGAGCGCGGGAGCTCCTGATCCGCCCGAGGAAGCTTCGGATCCGCCGGAGGGCGCTTCCGGCAGCAGCACTTCGGAGCTTGAGCGCAGAACGATCTCCGCTTTCATGAACTCTTCGTTGGCTGACGCAAAATCGCCCTGGAGCATGTATTTCTGCCCGGCGCGATAGAACTCCCGGGCTTGCCCAAGTTCCTTCTGCTCCTGTTCGTCCTGGGCGCAGCACACCGGGCCCTGCAGGGAACCCAGCGCGGCAAAACAGAGAACATTGATAAGCGTTATGAGGCGTGCCGGTCTCATTTTCCGATATCCGTTGTGTTCGGGAAAAGCTCGACCCCGATGACGCCAGTCAGATCCGAGCGCTGGCTCGACGATATGCCGCTTCCGGGCGACTGGAAAATATCCGTTATTTTGCCCAGCAGGGCGAGGAACTTGCTGCGCACATCGTTCAATTCGGCGGTCAGCCGGTTCAGCTTTATCTTCAACCCTTCCTTTTCGAGCTCATTGGCGACATACCGCTCGCGCAAAGACGCCACACTGCGTTCAAGGTCCTGATACCGCGTCCGCGCCTGGGAAGCATCGCTCTCCGCCTCGATAAGACGCGACTGCAGCTGCGCGATCTTCTGCGAACCGGAATCTGCCGCCTGCTTGTTCCGGCCGGTCATATCCTCGGCGAGCCGCAGTTTTTCGCGCAGGACCGTATTATCATTGGTCAGGATATTGATCCGCGCTTTCAGGTCATTGACCTGCGAAAGGTATTTGATCTCCAGCCCCGCATCGATCCTGCCCGCGCGCGCTCCCGTTGCCGGCTCTGCGGCCGTTCTCACGCCGGAGGCAGCAGGCCGGGGCACGATCCTGTTATCCCTGACCTCGCGCAGGTATTGATTGATATCCTCGACCTCCCTGATCAACGCGTCCATCTGCAGCCGGAGGATATCCTCCTTTCCTTTCTGGATGATCAACCCGTCGATCGCTTCCTCGACCTGCGCCAGGCGCACGCGCGCCTGAAGCGCCACGTCGAAATTCCTGCGCAGCAGCTCTACCTCCTTATGCAATCCTTCATTCTGCACTTTCAGTACCTCGAGGTCCGCATCGAGTTCATCCTTATCCTGCGCAAGCGCTTTTTTTTCAACTGCCGCGCGGCTGATCCTGTTGGCAAACGCCTTGTTCTGCGCGATCATGCCGTCGAGTTTCTTCCGGAGGATCTCGGCGTTCCTGCTTTCTTTCAGGAGCGCCTCGTTCGTCACGAAACCCGCGTTGCTCAATTCCTGCTGGATCTGGCGAAGCCGGGCGATCTCTTTCTCAAGCCGGGAAACCTCCTGTGCTTCGCGGATCCGCTGGTCGGCAAGCCGGGCATTGCCGTACCTGAGGTTCACCTGCACGTAAAAACCGAAGAACGCCAGCGCCACGAAGATGACGACACATACCAGGACTATTTGTTTTCTGTCAGTCCGCATCGATCCCCCGCATCTCGGCCTTGAACGGACGCTCGGTCAATAATTCCGCGCTCTGCTGGGCGGCTTTGCCGTCCTTCAATATGGTCGCGGTCACAAAGATCAGCAGGTCGGTCTTTTCCTTCGGTTCCTCGCTGGTCCCCAGTTCCTTGCGGGTGAATAATTTGCCCAGGAACGGTATGTCGCCGAGGATCGGGACCTTTTTATGCGTGGCCGACTCTTTTTCTTTGACCAATCCGCCGATGACCACGGTCATCCCGTCCTGGATGACCACTTCCGTCGAGGCGGTACGCGTGGACGTGACGGGCCTGCGGTTCACGTCGGTGCCGATATATTCCACGATGTTGCTGACCTCGGGCTTGAGCTTGAGCTTGATGTGCCCGTCCGGGCTGATCTGCGGGGTCACTTCAAGATTCACCCCGATATTCATGTTCTCCCAGCCGGTAACGCGCCAGTTGCCGGTCGTGCTGTCCATTTCATAGGTCGCGATCGGCACGACCTTGCCCACATTGATGCTTGCCTGCTGGTTGTTCGTCGTCATGATGCGGGGAGAGGCGACGAGCTTGCTGTCGGAGCGAGTCTTGATGACGTCGAGCACCGCCTTCAAAGCGCTGAAATTAAGCGTGCCCATCACGAACTGCGATGCCCCGGCAGCGGGGAACGATGAAAATCCGATAGCGCGGTCCATGGTCAGATACGCTTCTTTGCCGAAAGCGAAATCCGAGGTTATCGTGCTGTTATCGGTGGTATATTCCGGGACCGGGTACATGTCCTTTGCCGATCCCTAGAATTTGAACGGGAACGTGGTCGGCCGCGACGCTCCGGTTGCCTGGATCGTCGTGGTCCAGTCGATGCCGAGCTTTTCCGTATTGGTCAGCGATGTTTCGATGATCTTCGCCTCGATAAGCACCTGCGCGGTCACCTCGTCCAGAGACGGGATCATGGCCTCGACGCGGCCGATCGCGGATATGACGTCCGTCACGATGACGGAGTTGGAACGCACGTCCGCCTCGATGACCCCGTCGGAGCTGAGCACTTTGGCAAGCGTATCTTTGAGTTTCAGCGCGTCCGCGTTGTTCAGCCGGAAGAGTTTTGTCTGCTTTCCCTCGCGCGCCGCCTCGTCCTGGCTCGTCACCTTATACACATTCCCCGCTTTCGTATACGCGAACCCGTTGATCGTGACGACGGAATCGAGCGCCTGTTCGATCGTGACGTGCGAGAGCTGCACGGTGACGAGCCCCCGCACCGCTTCGGAAAAAACGATGTTCAGGCCGTACTGTTTCGCAAGCTGGCGCAGGATATCCTTTATATCCACTTCGCGGAATTCGAGATATTCTATAAAACCTTCTTGCGGCTGCGCCGCGGTCTGGCAATGCACGACGGGAACTGCCTGCGACAGAACGATGCCTGCACATATGATAAGCCCCAAACAGCGTCTGGTCATTCGCCCACCTCGATCATTGTCCTTCGTTCTCCATAAAACTCAATATGAATGTCTGCGCGTCGCGCGTCAGCACGACTTTTTCTTTTTCGATGCGCGAGACCGTATACCCGCTTACGGCGTCCCCGACCGTTACGATCTGGTCATTGATGAATGCAAACCCCTGCTTCTGCGGCGAAAAAGAGATCCCTTTGAGCTGCAGCTCGACCAGCCTGCCGGCGGTATCGGACATGGCCCTGAACGGATCCCTGCCCCACGCCGTTTCCCATCGCTTTTCCTGCAGGCCGAGGGCCCTGCCGGCATCGCGTTTGCGCAGGACCGGCGCATCTGCCGATGCGGCTGCAGGCGCCGCTTCAGGCGCCGCCGGCCGGTTGGGCCGCTTTGCCGCGGTTTTCAGGTTCGTGATAAGAAAAAAAACAAGCACGACCAGTCCGGCGCCGATGACCGCAAGCTGAACCTGTTCCTTCTTTTCCACTATGATTCTCCCACCACACAGGTGCTTAAGATAAAAACCGCCTTCAGCATCCCCGTTCCCTGCGCCTGCCCTGACCCGTCGATATCCTGTTGCTCGACGGTCATCGTCTCTATTGCAAAAAGGCCGGGCAGACCGCTCAAAAATCTGGCATATTCGCCGATCTCGTCGTATGAAGCATTCACGACCATCTCGAAAAAAAGCTTCCTGACGCCGGCAGGAGGGCTTGGCGCGCCCGTCTTCAAATCCTCTTTCGGCGTTATCGATATGACTTTTAATCGCCTTCCTGCGGCAGATTGTCCGAGCTCCTGGATGATCCGGGATAATTGCCTTTTGGCGCCGCTTGTCTCGGCAAACTCCTCGGTTTTCCGTTCCATCTCTTCAACCGCCCGGGACGGGTTCGGCACGCTGTGGATCAGTTCCTCGGCTGTCTGAAGCTGGTCCTGATACGACTGGAACCTTTTGCGCATGTCGTCCGAATATCTGAACGCGGGCCTGCCGGCGAAAAAATAGAGCGCTGCCAGGACGATTGTGCCGCTCGTCCCGAAAATAACGATATGCGCAAGCCTGCTTCCTTTGACCTTTATCTTTCCCATACTCAATATTCCAGCCTGCAGACGATCGTGAAATCAGCCGTCGGCACCGGCGCAGACAGGTCCTTATCGCTCGAAAGAATGCGCGCATTGCTGAAGAACGGAGAATCGTCAAGCGCCTGCACGTACTGGGACAGCGCCATATCGACGATCGTCTGTTTGGAAGAGATGCGGCCGAAAATGCGCATCTCTTTCGGCTCCGTATTCAGGGGGACATTGATCATGCGCAGGACAACGTCATCGGGCGTGACCACGCTCAATTCCTTCAATATCCCCCACCACATCGGCTGCCTGCCGCGCGCCGTATCGAGAAGCTGCTGTTTGCGTTCCAGCTGCGATCGCAGGGCAAGGTATTTTTTGACATGACCGCTCGAAGCCTCAAGCTGCCGTACCTGCCCCTCGAGCTTTACGGCAAGAGATTTATACTTGAGGCCGTTGGCATAACTCGACGCGTATAACAGCATGGTGATGACGCATGCGAGCGAGAAGAATACCTGCACCATGGCGGTAAAAATACCGATCTTTTGCTCGATCCGCTCTCTGACCGGCAGCATATTGATCTTCCCGCCCGCACCCAGGCACATGCCGAAGGCGGCGGCAAGATGCGGAGCCGCCTGTTCCATCATCATCTCCTGGCGCAGGACGCTTTTATCCGACCAGCCCTTGATGACGCTCAAGATGGACAGTTGTTCCACGCTTTTCAGCCCCTCGACATTAGCCTGCAGGATCGTAGCGATGTTCTTCAGGCGCGAACTGCCGCCGGTCAGATACAGTTTGCCGATGGCGCCGGTCTTGAACGTCTTCGAATAATAATTGAACGTGCGGGAGATCTCCATGACCAGCCGTTCGATAACAGGCCTGACCATTGCAAGGAGCTGTTCTCCCCTCACAACGCCGAAATCGGTCATATACTCGCTTTTGGCATCCTCTGCGAGGGGGATCCCGCACGACCGCTTGATCTTCTCGGCGTCATCGGCGGTGATGCCCGTGACGCCGGTGGCCATGGACAATCCTTTGAGGAGCGCCGCGGTGATATGCTCGCCGCCGATGGGTATCTCGCGCGAAAAAACCAGGCTTTTGCCTTTATAAAAATTGAGCAGAGAAACACCTGCGCCCAGGTCCAGAAGCGCAACGGGCGCTGCCGGATCGGTATTGACGCAATGCGTCAGCAGATTGCCGAGCGCATCCGGGATGACCTGTATGGACACCGGATGAATATTGAGCCCCTTGAGCAGCGCGATCTGTTCCTCTATCAGGGACCGGTCCACCGCAACGCAGGTCACCTGCAGCGTCGGCGCCGCCTGGTCCTGAGCAGACCCGTTGATGAAATAATCGTAGGCCATGGAATTGATATCCGACTGCGGGGGAAGGCGCTTCTTGAGCTCGATGCCGACTGCGCCGCGCAGGTCTTTCTTGTTCAGATGGGGCACGGAAAGAAAGAACACATATACCCCTTTGCCGTAAACCGCCAGCTTTCCGGTGCAGGCCTTGATATGCGCCGCCTCCATGAACTCTTTGATAAAGCCCGCCGCGGCCTTCTGTTTCTCCTGCGCGTTGTCCCGGGCCGCAGCCGGTATGGCATGGGTCGTATAGTTCTTGACCGCGAAACTCCCTCCTGCCTTTCGCAGCTGCAGGATCTTCACATACCCGGCGCCGATATCGATGCCGATCGCCTGCTGCTGGAACGTCATAAGGGATAGTTTCCTGCCTGATCGCATGATCGTATCCTATCGCCGCGTTGCCCTGACCTTGATAATGTCGAGCTCTGCCATGATCTTTTGCTGGTTCGCCAGCACCGTATCCATTTTCTGGGAGATCTGCTTCTGCGCCTGTTCCATGCGGTCGAGCCGCGCAGAGATCTGAAGCACTGCAGGGTCGGACTGCCGCCCGGGCTCCTGCTGGCTCAGGGAAAAATGAGCGGTCGCAACGATAAACGCCGCAGCGCAACACACAAAAACGATATTCTTATTCATCCTCGCTCCTATTCCTCCTGCCAGGTCATGCCCGACACGCCGAACGCATAGCCGCTCAGCTTCGTCAGATCAGGGTCATACCTCATCTGAAAGACTCCCGCCAGCGTCACATTGCCGCCGTACATGGCCATGCAATCGACGAAATTGAAATAAATATCCCCGTACTGGGTGAAGACGATATCGTCGAAATTGCGCTTCGCGATCCGCTGGTTGTTATTGCTGCCCGACGGCCTGTCCGGGGAGTAAATATTACCGTATTGGGTCGCCAGGTTCGGATACAATAACGGCCTTTTCTCAAGCGTCAGGCCGTTGACGCCCCGGATAGCCGCATCTCCCTCGCACACGACGCCGGTCCTGCGGGTATTGATATTGCCGGGGCGGGTATCGAACAGAACATCGGATTCCACATACAATACGTTATGATTGAACAGCACACCGTTGCTCCACCACTCGCAGTCGTCTTCGGTGAACCGCCGCACCATACCGATCCAGTCATCGAGCTGCCAGGTCTTGGACGTCACCGACGGGTCCATCTCGACGGACACGCGCGTGGTCGTCGCAGTGGGATGGGACAGGGCTGTGATCACGCCCCATGATGGATACTCCCAGGCGCCTTTTGAGAAATTCCTGATCGCCTGGCCGACGGTCCACGTCAGATTGCAGTTGAAATTAAAAGAATACTGGTACACACGGCTGTGGCCGATCTCGGTAAAAACAGGGTCGGTGCCGATGCGCGGCTCAACGGTAACGCGTTCGCCCGCGATCCAATCGACCTGGCCGGTCAGCACTGCGGTATTCCCGGCGATATGAGATATCTCCTGCCATGTGCCGTTCTTCCACGGGCCCCGGGATATATTGCGCAATGCCATGCCCGCCCACTGGCCCGGGGCAGAGCCGAAGAAATTCGCCTGCGCCATCTCAATACTCGTTGTGCCGGACTGGATGACATTGGCTATCGTGCCGGTCATATTCGGCGCCAGGACCGTGGCTTTCGGATCGGTCTCGTAATACGCCATGTCGATCTCGGGGAATATGCATTCGCCGATATCGCGCCGCGGCGGCACGGATCCCCGCCGGGACCGCAAACTCTTCGGCAGGAGATTTGCGGTATTATTCGAATTCGCGTAATCGATCCCCTCTTCGTTATACACGCCGTTGCCGTTGGCCTCATACGACAGGCACAGCATGGAGCCGTTGATATATGAACTCGCCTTATCGGCCGCGGTCCAGTTAAACAGGTTCCTGACGATCATCGACTTGTCGAAACTGCCGACCGACGCCATGATCTTGACTTTGCGTTTTGCCTGGTAGGCGGTGACGTTGGGCACATACCCGACCGATTCGACCACGACGCTGCCCGTCTCGCCCTCCTGAGCGCCCCGCGTGCACACCTGATATTGGCCGGGCTCGAGCGTATGCGTGATCCATTCTCCGGCGCTGTCGCAGGCGCTGTCTTCGCTGGACATCGTGGCGTTCATGATGAATTCGTTGATCCCCCACCGCGCCCCGGCCTCTGCGAGATTGAGCGCCTGGTCAGGAGCGATGCCCCGCAGGGCTGATTCGAACATACCCGCCTGCATCACGGCAAAGGACCAGCCCAGGATCCCAAAAAGGAGCATCACAAAGATGACAATGATGAGCGTTGCTCCGGATACCGGTGTCTTCTTCACATCATCCCCCCAGGTTCCTCGGACGGACCGTGATACTGCGCACTTTATTGCCCGCCCGGGCCCTGATCTCAAGCTCGACTGCGATGCGGCTGATATTCGTTTCCTGCGGATACACCGCCGGGGACGCAATGACCGCCCCGGTCGCGTTGTAATAGGTAAAGCTCAAGCGCTCGACGCTTTCCGATAACACAAACCCGTTCTCCAGCAAAGCATTCCCTGAAACATTATACGTTATATTCACATCGCCATTGCGCGTGAACCGGAATGTATCAGACGACGCGTGCAACACCGATACCGGATCCCTGACCGACCGGATCTGGCGCGCCATGCGGCCGAGCGCGATGTTCATCTGCGCCGCTGCCTCAGACCTTGAAGAAACGGTGTTCCACGAATCGACGACCTGCCTGACGATCATTCCTCCGAGGCCGGCAAGGATCCCGGTGATCACGATCGCCACGACCAGCTCGATCAGGGTAACGCCTTTACGCACCGCCGCCATACATCATGCTCCGTTCAGTATCTTCCGACAATGGTCGCTATCGTTACCGTGCCGGCGCCCGGCTGCTGTTTGGAAACGCGCACCTCGACGCGCTTGAAATCCGTTTCGACTCCGGCTGTCTGCCATGCTGCGCCGTCGAGCGATATATAATCGACCTGCACCGTGCGCAGGAACCTGTCCTGCGTCGTGTTCGAATATCCGTCATAATCATCCACGTCGTCGAAGCTATCCGCTCCGGTCTCATCGTTCTCATCCTGCCGGCCGCAGCCGAACTGCTCCTTCGGCGTCCACGGAGGGTTCAACTCCTCGTCGAACCGCAGCGCGGTGATATTCTCCATCATCTGGGCTGCGTAAAACCCGGCGTCCGCCATGGCCTCGGAGCGCGAGGACCGCACGGTCACGTCATACCAGTTCCTGGTCAATGCAGGGATCGCCAGCCCGATGACGACGATGGCAACGACCATCTCGATAAGACTGATACCCCGCTGTGTGAACGCCTGTGCCATATTATTGGATCCTGACGGTCCCGGTCTGCGGCCGGACGTACACCGTCGATGCCGCTCCTTTGTACGACAATGAAACCGCGCCTTCCGCAGCCAGATCGACGCCGTTGGCATTTTGAGGCACTGCCTGCCAGTTGAACTGCAAGCCCGGGGTGCCGCCGAACGCGGCGCCGGTGATGTCCGTGCCTGCCATCACCGGGTCCGTTCGCAAATCGACGATAAAATCAGCGCGGGTGAACGGGTCCCTGGCATACACGTTATCGCTGACGCGCCTCACTTCATAGGTGTCCTGCGCGGTATCGAATATCATCCGGTACGTATCGTGGGTCGAAACGGCAAGCTGCTGCACAGACCTGATATCCGACGCTATCTTGTTTGCCGCGCTCCTGGCCCTGGTGGAATTGAAGACCATGAGCCGCGGAACCGCCGCTACCGCAAGGACCCCGACGATCACGATCACGATCATGAACTCGATCAGGGTGAACCCTGCGCCTGAGCGGCCGAGGATCCTGGCCATGCGCTGCACGTCTTCCTCTGTATATTCTCGCCAATGATTGATACGATTCCGGTGGGAAAAAGGGAAAATCCCCTTTTTTTCATAACGGATAAGGGTTTGTTTTGATATACCTAGTTTTTTGGCTACGTCGTTGACCCTATAAACATTCATTAGAACGGTCCTGATATACCTTGATAGTATTTGTCGTATTCTACCATATTCTTTTAAAAAAGCAAGAAAAAGTTAGTTTTTCATAACATCTTGACAAACATTCTGGTTATGCTATGCTTTTGACAGGGAGGTTTTTTGCAAGCAAAATAGAACATGGCTGAAAAACTACGGAATATTATAGAGGATATCGCGAGGGATTTTTTGAACAGCGCGCTCACCCTGCGCTATGATATCTGCACCTGCAGCCAATGCAGGAACGATATGCTGGCGCATATCCTCTCCCATGTCCCTGCCAAATATGTCACCACTGAAGAGGGGGCGCTGCACATGCTCATGCAGCAGACCCGCGTCGAGCACCAGGCGGAGATCGCCCGCGCTATCCTGCATGCGGTCGAGATAATCGGCAGCAACCCCCGCCACAAACCCAAAGAAAACAAGCTCGAAACGTTCCGCCTGCTTCTGGAAAAGATCCACGAGGACCGCAACATCGATTTCCGCCGCTACCACCAGGACCTTTTGCGCAGGCGCGTTGCGGTGCGCATCAGGGCGCTCGGACTGCCCAGCTACTCGGAATACCTGCGCCTGCTTATCAGCACGCCGTCGGAATACGACCGCCTTTTTGAAGTACTCTGTATCAACGTATCCGAATTCCTCAGGGATCCGGAGGTCTGGATAAAGGCCAAAAAACTCTTTGAAACCGCCATACGCGCGAAAAAAGCCGCCCGGAACCAATCCATCAAAATATGGTCTGCGGGATGCGCCAACGGCGAAGAGCCGCATACCATCGCGATCCTTTTGCGGGAAATACTCGGCTCCGAGCTCTCGGGGTTCGCCGTCAACATCGTCGGGACCGACGTGGACAAAAAAGCGATGGACACGGCAGAAAAAGGGGAATACGAAAAGAACGGCATCAAGAACCTGGACAAGGCGCTCATCGAGAAATATTTCATCCACAGCGCCGGCACGTACCGGGTCATCGACCAGATCAGGAACATGATCACCATCAAATACCTCGATCTGACCACCAACGACCTCGTTGCCGACTGCGACTTCATCTTCTGCCGGAACGTCTTCATCTATTTCGACCGCGGCCTGCAGGAACAACTGCTCATGAAATACTACAACGGACTGAAGCCGGACGGATACCTGGTCATGGGAAAATCGGAAACGCTTATCCGCGAAGCGACGACGATATTCGATCCTGTCGACTCCGAGAACCGGATATACCGCAAGAAGGCAGCGTAGGACAACCGCGGACGGAAACGCCATGCTTTTCAAAACTCCGCCCATCATCGAATCGATCATCCAGGAATCGGTCACCCATAATTTCGCGTACCGCTACGACATGTGCGTGTGCCCCGTTTGCAAGAACGACGTCGTCCGCAGGGCCCTGTCCGCCGTGCATCCTGCCAGAAGCGAGATCGAGGCCGTATCCGGCAATGAGGCGCTCCGGCAGATCAGGGCGGAAAACAATCTCGCGATCAATAACGCGATACTCCACGCGATCGAACACGTGAGCGAACACCCTCCTCATCCGCAGGCCGAAGACCGCAGAAAAACGTTCAAACTCCTGCTGCAGAAGATCCTGCAGGAACGGGGGCTTGACTTCCGCAATTACCACATCGATCTGTTAAAACGAAGGTTTGCCATACGCATCAAAGCGAACGATCTCTACTCATATACCGAGTATATGAAACTCCTGGACCGCAGCCCCCGCGAATACGAAAAGCTGTTCGAAACGCTGTGCATCAACGTTTCGGAGTTCTTCCGCGACCCTCCGCTCTGGGTGACCCTGCAATACCTGCTCGAAAAGATGATCGCCGAAAAACGCGCGGCCGCGGACCACACGCTCGCCATCTGGTCTGCGGGCTGCGCCAACGGGGAAGAACCGTATTCGCTTGCCATAGCGGCAGCCGAGGCATTACGGCCGCATGCCGCGCTTATCCGCGCGCATATCATCGCGACCGATGTGGACAAAGGCGCGCTTGCCGCCGCGCAGAAAGCGCAGTATTCACCGGACAGCATCAAGAACGTCAATGACAGACTGCTGGCGAAATATTTTATTGCGGTCGAGAAGCCGGGAAACGGCGAAACAGCCCGGAATAAGCTATACCGCGTGAAAGAGGCGATAACGGGCCTCGTAACCTTTTCTTCGCTCGACCTGATCACCGGAGATTTCCCGAAAGGTATCGACCTACTTGTGTGCAGGAATGTCTTTATCTATTTCACGCGGGAGCTCCAGGAGCAGATATTGAGGAAATTCTTCGAGGCGATACGTCCAGGCGGGTATTTATGCCTGGGGCAATCCGAATCCATGCTGACCGAAGTGCGGAAATTGTTCGAGGACACCGATTCCAACGCGAGGATCTATCGCCGGCCATAAAAAACGGGGTCAGAATTATTTATTTGTTAGCTGCGCCTATTGCGGCAAATAAATAATTCTGACCCCGTTTTTTAGCCTTTTGTTTTTGCCTGCATCCAGTATTCTGCGCTGCGGCGCAATCCCTCCTGCGCCGTGAACGGATGCGTATATCCGGTCGCCTTCAGCCTGCCGATATCGTATACGCGGTCCTTCAGGAACATCCTGACCTTCTTTCCCCACACCGGCATATGGCTAAGCACGGACGTCATCCAGGCCGGCAGAACGGCGGGGTCGCGGCCGCACGCAATGCGGCTGAGGATCGAGAACGCTTCGCGCTGGGTCAGGACTTCGTTATCCGCAATGAAAAAAGTCCCTTCCAGGAATTTATCTTCGGTCAACGCCATGACCAGCGCCGCAGCGACATTTTTTATATACGCCATATGCATCATATGCCTGCCCTCGTCGATCAACGGCAAAAGCCGCCTGCGAAGAAGCTTCATGATGGTATCGAACGCATGCGGCTCGCCCTCCCCGTACACCATGGCCGGCCGCAGAATAACGACCGGCAGGCCGTGAACGCGGTGCTGCAGGACAAGGCTTTCTGCCTCAAGTTTCGAAAGCCCGTACAGGTTCGTTGCGCTGTACGGCAGGTCCTCGGTCAGAGGCACCTGTTCATTGCCGCTCACCGCCGCAACCGAGCTGATATAGATCAGCCGGGGCACATGATGGTCCAGGGCATAGGTACATATATTATCGGTGCCGGCGACATTCGCCTTATACAGTTTATGGAGGTCTTGATCCTCGACAAGGCCGGCGCAATGATAGATCGCATCGAACGTATAGCTGTTCAGCGCTGCAAGGCTCTTCTCATCTGCCAGGTCTGCGATAATGACCGGGACATGTCGCGCGTCTAAAAGGCGGCGGTCGCTCGCGGGCCGCGCAAGGGCGTATACGCTGTGGCCCAGCGCCAGCAATTCATTCACCAGCGCCTGCCCGATAAAACCCGTCGCTCCGGTTACCAGTATGTTCATCGCATCGTATCCTTTGGGGTATTATACGGGAGCGGAATAAGAAAAACAAGGCTAAAAACGGAAAAAAAATGGGGACGGTTCTCGAAGAGAACCGTCCCCATTTTTTTCTGATGATCTACCTGCGGTAAACAGGTCTTCCTTTATAATGGGTATGAAGCAGTTTTTCTGATTTTTCCGACAGCGGCTTTTCGAGGAATTCCTCATACAAGCGCTTGATATAGGGATTCTGGTGGGAACAGCGGATCTGCTTATCGGTATCGTCCTGATACAAGCCTTCGGCGCGTTTTATACGCAGTTCATCGGTAACCATATACGGCTGGCCGCCGCCGCCGACGCATCCGCCCGGGCACGCCATGACCTCGACAAAATGATACGGCATCTCTTTGCCCTGCGCTTTTGCCTGCCTGATCTTGCCCAGGACATATTCGACATTGCCCAGGCCGTGGGCGACCGCGATCTTGATCTTCTTTCCGTCGACATCGACCTCGGATTCCTTGACGCCTGTGAGGCCGCGCACGTTCTCGAACTCGACTTTGCCGAGCTCTTTGCCCGTGACAAAATTATATGCGCTGCGCAGCGCCGCTTCCATGACGCCGCCTGTCGCGCCGAAAATGACGCCGGCGCCGGCGTATTCGCCGAGGATGGAATCGCATTCTTCGTCAGGCAGCGTGGTAAAATCGATGCCCGCCTGCTTGATCATGCGCGCGAGCTCCCGCGTCGTCAACGAAACATCGACGTCCTGATATCCCGAGGCGAACATCTCATCGCTGCGGGTGATCTCGTATTTCTTTGCGGTGCAGGGCATGATCGAAACATTGAAGATCTTCGCCGGATCTATATTGTTCTTCTTCGCATAATAGGTCTTGGAAAGCACACCGAGGATCTCATGCGGAGATTTGCACGATGAAAAGTGCTCGATCATGTCCGGATGGAATTTTTCCATGAAATCGACCCATGCCGGACAGCATGACGTGATAAGCGGCAGGGGCTTCTTGCCGCTTAAAAGCCGCTCCTCGAATTCGCTCGCCTCTTCCATAATGGTCACGTCTGCCGAAAAGCTCGTGTCAAAAACCGCCTTGAACCCGAGACGCCGCAAAAGCGCGTATAATTTTTTGGTGAGGTTCGCTCCCATGGGGAAACCGAACGCCTCGCCGATGGCGACGCGCACTGCCGGAGCGATCTGCACAACGCAATATCTCTCCTCGCTGCGCAGCGCATCCCACACCTTGCCCGTCTCATCTTTTTCGACGATGGCGCCTGTCGGGCAGTGCGCAGCGCACTGGCCGCAGCGCACGCACGGGGATTCCCCGAGCTGGATCTGCCCTGCCGGGGAAATATGCGTCTTGATACCCCTCTCGAGGAACGACAGCGCCCAGACATCCTGGTTGTCCTGGCATACCTCGACGCAGCGTCCGCACAGTATGCATTTCTGCGGCTCCAGGACGATCGTATTGGTTGACGAATCTTTAGGCAGGTCCCTGAGGAACTGCGGGAATTGTTCTTCGGTGATGCCGAAATCAGCGGTCAATTTTTGCAATTCGCAGTTATTGTTCCTGCCGCACTTGAGGCAGTCGTTCGGGTGGTTCGAAAGAATGAGCTCGATAACGGTCCGGCGTATCTCGACGATCTCAGGGTCATGGGTCGTTATCTCCATCCCCTCTTCAAGAGGCGTGCAGCAGGCGCGAAGCATCTTGTTCGAGCCCTTGGCCTTGACGATGCAAATGCCGCACGCGGCTGACGCCGGCAGGTCGGGATGCTTGCACAGCGTGGGTATCTTGATCTGGACGCTGCGCGCGGCCTCGAGGATCGTGGTGCCCTCGGCGACCCGAAGGAGAATTCCGTTTATTTTCGCTTTGACGACTTTCGGCATGTTTTATTCTTTCAATATCGCTTTGAACTTGCAGGCCTCGAAGCACTGGCCGCATTTCACGCATTTATCCTGTTTTATCGTATATCCCTCTTCCCTGCTGCCCGGGATAGCGCCTGCCGGACACTGTTTCTGGCACAAGCCGCATTTCTTGCACTTTTCCTGAATGATCGTGTAGCTGGCAAGCTTGCTGCATTTGTGCGACGGGCACTTCTTGTTCAAAATATGCTCTTTGTATTCTGCTTCAAAATAGCGGATGGTGGAAAGCACCGGATTCGCGGCAGTCTGACCCAGGGCGCACAAAGACGCCTTTTGCATGGCGAATGCGATCCTCTTGAGCATAGCCAGGTCTTCGATCCTGCCTTTGCCCTCGGTGATCCTTTCGAGCACTTTCAACATCTGGGTCCCGCCGATACGGCAGGGAGAACATTTGCCGCACGATTCTTCGACGCAGAAACCGAGATAAAATTTCGCTATATCGACGAGGCAGTCATCCTCGTCCATGATGATCATGCCGCCCGAGCCCATGATAGAGCCGAGCTTCTGGAGATTATCGTAGTCGACGGGCGTGTCGAGATATTCGGCAGGGATAACGCCGCCTGAAGGGCCGCCGGTCTGCACTGCCTTGAGCTGCTTGCCGGATGAGGTGCCGCCGCAGATATCGTACACGATCTCCCGCAGCGTGATACCCATGGGGACTTCGACAAGCCCTGAATTGCGCACCTTGCCGGTGACCGCAAAAACCTTGGTCCCTTTGGACGTTGCCGTGCCGACCTTGGCAAAATGATCGCCGCCTTTGAGGAATATATACGGGATATTGGCGAGCGTTTCGACGTTATTGATGACCGTCGGTTTGCCCCAGAGCCCCTTGACCGACGGATACGGCGGACGGGGACGCGGCGTGCCGCGTTTACCCTCGATGGATGCGATAAGCGCCGTCTCTTCGCCGCAGACGAACGCCCCTGCGCCAAGGCGCACCTCCAGATCGAAACTGAAATGGCTGCCGAGGATGTTTTTGCCGAGCAGGCCGCAGGACCGCGCGTCCTCGATCGCTTTCTGGATACGTTCGACCGCAAGGGGATATTCCGCCCTGATATAAAAATAACCTTTGGCCGCTCCGATGGCGAACCCCGCGATGACCATGCCCTCGATGACCGAATGCGGATCGCCCTCAAGCACGCTGCGGTCCATATACGCGCCCGGATCGCCTTCGTCGCCGTTGCAGATGACGTATTTCTCATCAGCGGCAACGGCGCGCGCGAATTTCCACTTCATCCAGGTCGGAAAACCCGCTCCGCCCCTGCCGCGCAGGCCCGATTTCTTCATCTCTTCGATGACCTTTTCCGGGGTCATCTCAAGCAGAACCTTCTTGAGCGCCAGATACCCGTCGACGCCGATATAATCCCTGATATTTTCCGGGTCGATCGTGCCGCAGTTGCGCAGGACGATGCGCAGCTGCTTGCCGGCGCGTTTGATCTGCAGGTCAACAAGCGGCGTGCCTTCTTTGATCGTCGCATCGATGATGCGGGGAATATCGCTGTCCTTGACATGGGCGTACATGACATTATCCGGCATGACCTTGATGACCACGCCCTGGTTATACACGCCCACGTCCGCTGCCCGGACGACCTGCACGAGCTCGGAAAGGCTCGATTCACCGAGTTTCTGAAGGAACGTCGTGTAGAAATCGCGCGTCCGGTCTTCCTGCGCGAGATTCGTGTCCTTTAAGAGAACCGTTTTGGTGTAGACAGCCATTGTTATCCTTTTGCCTCGACCTCGAGAATGGAATCATTGACGAGCATCTTGCCGCACACGTGCTTTTCGACGATCTTCATCGCGATCTCTTTGTTGACCCTGCCGTAGGTGATCGGCGGCAGGCCGTCGATCTTTACCTCGACGAGCGGCTCCGCATAGCACATTCCCACGCAGCCGCACTTTTTGATGTCGATGGCGACGTTGCGCTTCTTCACTTCATCCTTTAATGTCTGAAGGACCTCGTCCGCGCCGGCGGCGATGCCGCAGGTGGACATGCCGACCTTGATCCAGTCCGAAGAGGCCTTTTTCGCTTCGCTGTTGATCTTTTCAAGGTCCTGCGGGGTCAATGTATCCATCGCTCGCTCATCCTTCCTTGCCGTGTTTTGCCAGAATATCCGCGATCTCGGATTTTTTCACCTTGCCGTACACTTTGTCATCGATCATAAGGACCGGGGACAAACCGCAGCAGCCAAGGCAGCGCACCACGTCCAGATGGAACAGGCCGTCTTTGGTCGTCTTGCCTTCCTCGACGTCAAGAAGGTCCTTGATCTCATCGATAAGCGCCGGAGCTCCCTTTAAATAGCACGCGGTCCCCATGCACACCGAAATACGGTGTTTGCCGGGCGGGGACAGCTTGAAATAATTATAGAAGGTGATGACCTCGTAGATGCGGGCGAGCGGCATGTCGAGCATCTCGGAGAGCTTCAGAGATATGTCGCGAGGGACATACCCGTGATGGTTCTGTATCTCGTGGAGGATCATGATGAGGTTGCCCTCTTTATCCTTCCACTTGTCGACTAAATTCTTGATCTCAATAGAAACAGATTTTTCTTCCATCTAAATCTCACTTTACGAGGACGCCTGTTAAAGGGATTTTTTAATCGGAGAGATGTAAAAGATATCCAAGGATAACATACGGATCGAAAAAAAGCAAGATTTTTTTATAAGAAATTTCTCACGCGGGATTCCGTTCGGAAGGGATGCCGGGAGAAAATCCGTGCGCGATGTTTATTCAAGGGTGACACGAAAGATCTCTTCCGGGGTTGTGATGCCTGCGAGAAGCTTGCGTACACCGGCCTGTTTCAGAGAAAGGGCCCCTCTCCGGCCGGCGACAGCACGTATGGTCTCTGCCGGGCAATGCTTCAGAATGGCTTCCTGTGCAGCCGGGGACATGCGCACGACCTCGAAAATGCCGGTCCGGCCCTGATATCCCGAATAACCGCACGATTCACAGCCGCGGCCCTTCACAAAGGCGATATTCTTGTCCATATATTCATTCAGCCGCAGATCCTTGAGCAAATCCGGCGGCGGCGTATACCGCTCTTTGCATTTTCTGCATACCGTGCGCACCAGTCTCTGGGAGAGCACTGCCAGGACGGAAGACGATACCAGGAACGGCTCGACCCCCATTTCTACCAGACGGATGAACGTCGTAACGGCATCGCCGGTATGCATCGATGCCAGGACCAGATGGCCGGTCAACGCAGCCTGCACCGCAAGACCCGCCGTCTCCCGGTCGCGGATCTCGCCCGCCATGATCACATCGGGGTCCTGCCGCAGGAATGACCGAAAGGCGGCAGCGAACGTCAATCCGGCCGCCGCGTTGACATTGACCTGCCTGATCCCGGGGAAATAGAACTCCACGGGGTCTTCGACGGTCATGATATTGACGTTCTCCTTGTTCAGCGCATTCACCGCCGAATAAAGCGTGGTCGTTGTGCCGCTGCCCGCCGGCCCCGTCACCAGGAGGATGCCGCTCGGAGCCTTCAGCACTTCCTTCATCAAACGCATTTCCCGGGGCTCCATGCCGAGCGATGCCAGCGGCATGGGATGTCCCTCTTTTTCCAGGATCTGCAGGACGACATTTTCCCCGTGTATGGTCGGACAGGTAGAAATACGGATATTAAAATGCCGATCGCCGCCGGTCATAACGATATGGCCGTCCTGCGGCAGGCGCGTCTGAGCGATATTCAGCCCGCCCCTCGACTTGAGACATGAAACAACAGCCGGTGTCAGATCTGAAGACAGCATGCATTGCTGGCGCAGCATGCCGTCAACGCGGCACCGCACGTTCAAAGACCGTTCTTCGGGTTCGATGTGTATATCGGAGGATTGTTTCCGGAGGGCATCGGCGATCAAATGATCGACAAGCCGGGTGACCGCAGGATGTTCCCACGGGCGTTCGCTTTTCAGGATATCCGCGATATCCAGGGAGGAGATAAACGCATTCAGGTCCGCGACAGCCCCGTCGGCAAAAGCTGCCCGTTGCCGCCTGACATTCAGAAGTCCTGTGCCTTTCCTGCGCTTACCCGGACCGGTCATTGCATAGATCACTTTTCTTCGACTTCGATCTTTTCGATGTAGATATCCCTGCCGGCGATCTCCCAGCGGACATCGATTTCGGAGCCTTCGGCGAGCGTACCCCTGGTGACTTCCTGATACTGGCGTTTGATCGCATCGGCGTCGAAACCCAATACTTCGCCGAGCGCAAGATGAACTTTCGTCACCCGCGCGGCATTGCGCTTGTTCGCCTCCTCCAGGATCTGCCTGACAAGATTCTCGACAACGCGCTGTTCTTCCATTTTTATGATATCCTCTTGTTGGCCGGGCGCGCATGGCCCCAGCCCGGTATCCTTATAGGAAAATCCGACCCGTGCGTATTATAGCACGAGGAAAAGCCATGTCAAAAAGGAAATAATACTTATTGACGCGCCGGATTTTATTGTGTAAATTAAACCCATGCGCAGCGCATGGGTCAGAAAACTCGACAGGATCATACCCCGGAAGGAACGGAAGGTCGTGTGGGCGAATTTTCTGTCCCTTTCGTCGCTCCAGGCCCTGAACTATCTGCTGCCGGTCATCTTCCTGCCCTACGTGATCCGCATCATCGGCCCTGAGAAATTCGGGCTGATCGCTTTTGCCCAGGCGCTCATGCAGTATTTCATCATCCTCACGGACTACGGCTTCAGCCTGTCCGCCACGAGGGAGATCGCGCTTGTCAGGGAACAACCCGACAAGGTCAGGGAGATTTTCTCCGCGGTGCTGGCGACCAAGATCGTCCTGGCCGTCGCCAGCTTCATCGTTCTCATCGCCATGATACGGTTCATCCCGCGGTTCAAGGATGACAGCATGGTCTTCATCTACAGCTTCGGCGCCGTGATCGGCAGCACGCTGTTCCCGATCTGGTATTTCCAGGGAATGGAACGCATGCGGTACATTGCGGAGCTGAATATCACCGGCGGGGTTGTTTTTGCCGCCGGGGTCTTCATATTCGTGCACGGGCCGTCCGATTATCTGCTCATCCCCCTCTTTTACTCGATCGTCTCCGTGGCCGCCGGGATCGCCGGGCTGTCTATCGCCTTCCGCAGATTCAGCGTTACGTACTGCTTTCAACGCTACGAGAATATAAAGCAGACGTTGAAGGCGGGATGGAACATCTTCTCTTCGAGCGTTGCCATCAATGCCTATACGTCGACACGGATCGTCGCCGTGGGCCTCTTGACCAATAATACCGTAACCGGTTATTATTCGATCGCCGAGAAGGTGGCGACCATCATACAGATGTTCCCCCTCATGTCTTTCACGCAGGCGCTTTTCCCCCGGCTGACCAAGGTGTTCCTGCACAACCGCCGCAAGGCGTTCAGGATGATGAAAAAAATACAGGCATTCACCACGACCTGCTTTTTGTTCGTCCTGCCGGCCGCCTTCTGGGCCGCTCCCCTGATCATCATGGCCGTCGCGGGCAGGCAATATCCTGAAGCGGTCATGACCCTGAGGCTGCTCATCGTGTCAATATTTTTCGTCGGAGCGAATGCCTTCAGGATACAGTTCCTCATGGTCTGCGGCCGGACCGCCAGCTACGCGCTTATCCACGTCATCATGGCAGCGATCGGCATGCCCCTGATCTTCGTTATGATCCGGTACTTTTCTTTTTCAGGCGCGGCATGGGCCACGATCCTGATCGAGGCGGGAATATTCTTCCTGACCGCCGTTCACATCCGCAATATCACATTCCATCCGCACAGGCCGTCCCAATGGCGGCTGCTGAAAAATTAACCCGCAATAATGATGTTTTGGGGGAAGTGGTAACTTATTTACATCCGGACATATATGCCGAGAGGGCAGCGGGGAATGGCGAAAGCGTGCGGTCTATGACATTCTGCAGGACCGAAACGGCAAGCCCGTAATTCGTGATCGGAACGCCGGCCTGCCTTGATTTTTCGATCCGGGCGAGCATTTCTCTGCGCGTGATCATGCACCCGCCGCAGTGAATGATAAGCCGGTACTTTTGAAGATCGTCGGGGAAATCCCTGCCTGCGCAGGTATCGATCGATACGTCCCCGTTGACAAATGTCTTAAGCCAGCGCGGGATCTTGACCCTGCCGATATCGTCCTCGATGGGATGATGGCTGCAGGATTCTGCGATCAAGACCCTGTCCCCCGGACGCAACGCATGCAAAGCAGCCGCGCCTTTTGCCAGCTCGGCGAGATCGCCTTTGGAACGCGCGAAGAGGATCGAGAACGTCGTGCAGGGCATTCCCGCAGGAGTATCCGCGACCATCCTTTCAACGACCTGGGAATCGCACACAGCCAGATCAGGCAAGGCCTTTAACCGCGCGAGCGCTCCTTTATATTCCACCTCATTGACGACCAGCGCCGCCTGCCGGTGGTCCAGGCAATCGCGGATCGTGTGCACCTGCGGCAGTATGATCCTGCCCTTGGGCGCTTCCTTGTCGATCGGCACGATCAGCACGGCGAGCCCGGCCGCGGGGATGAGATCGCCGATGAGCGGCGGAGGCTTCAGATAATCCTCGGGGCAGACATCGAGCAGATGTTTTTTTAAAGGGTTGACATAGGAATCTCTGTTCTTATGGTCGATGCTCGACACCTGGATCAGGCGCGGCGTCCGGCGAAGGATATCCGCGATAAATTCAGGCGAGGGCGGGTTGACGTCGATCTTATTCACCGATACGATAACGGGGATATTGCGCTTCTTTGCTTCCGCAAAGACCATATCCTCGTATTCATTCCAGCGGCCGGCCTCGGCCAGCAGCACGATCACGTCGGAACGATCGAATATCTTGTGTGTCTTTTTAACGCGGAGACTTCCCAGCTCGGAGGCGTCATCCAGCCCGGCCGTATCGAGGAACACGACCGGCCCGACAGGCAGAAGCTCCATGGCCTTTTCCACCACATCGGTGGTCGTGCCGGGGATCGAAGAGGTAATGGCGACATCCTGGCCGGCGACCATATTGAGAAAGCTCGATTTTCCGACATTGGTCCTGCCGAACAGGCCGATCTGCAGCCGTAATGATTTAGGGGTGGTTTTCATCTCTTAAAAATACAGGTCCCGCTGTCCGTTCTTGATAGCCGCGTGATACTCGAGAAGCGTCTCCAGTATCCGGGGAGTAAAAAATGCGGGGACTTTTGCCTTGACCTCCTCGATCTCTTTACGGATGATTTCCTCGCCTATGGCGCGCGTCAGCGCCGATGCGAAATCCTCGAGCCATTCCTGAAAGGTCAGGATCGCGTTCAGTTTGCAAAAACATCCCTCCTTGCCCGTACGCAGCAGCGTCATGATGTTCTTGCCGGTCCTGCCGCAGCGGTACCCCGCGGTGCAGAACGACGTGATATATCCCATCCCTGCCAGTTCCCTGATCACTTCGTCCAGCGAGCGCGTGTCGCCCAGAATGAATTGCTGTTTGCGCTCCTGCTGCGCGACGGCCGTCTCGCTGTACGCGCCGATGCCGATGCGCGATGAGGCGTCGCGCTGGGTGCACATGGGAATGACATCGCGGATCATCTGCGGATGCTCCCTGCAGGTGATAATAAGGCCCGCATAGGGAATTGACAGCCGCAGCACCGCGATGACCTTTTTGAAATCCTCGTCAGAAACGCGATATGCCGAGTTTTGCCCGAACGTCGTATTGACCGCGGGCTCGATGCGGGGCACCGATACGGTATGCGGCCCGATGCCGAACACCCGCTCGAGATCGCGCGCATGCGCGAGCATTCCCATGACTTCGAAGCGCCAGTCGTACAGGCCGAACAATGCTCCGATCGCAACGTCGTCGATTCCCGCTTCCATGGCGCGGTGCAATGCGTACAGCCTCCAGCGAAAATCGGCCTTGATGGTATCGGCAGGATGCGCATCGCGGTATGTCCGGCGATGGTAGGTTTCCTGAAAAACCTGGTAGGTCCCGATGCCCGCTTCGCGGACCGTGCGGTAATCGGCAACGGACATCGGAGCTGCGTTGACATTGACGCGCCGGATCTGGCCTGATCCTTTGCGCACCGGCACCTTCACCCCGTAGATCGTGCGCATGCTCTCGGCAATATAATCGGCGCCCGTCGCCGGATGCTCTCCGCACACGAAAATGATCCGCTTATGGCCGAGGGTCCCGGCAAGGACCTCGGTCTCGCGCCTGATCTGTTCCATGTCCAGCGTCGTGCGCTGTATTGCCTGATTGTCGCAGCGGAAACCGCAATACCGGCAGCGGTTGACGCACAGGTTCGATACGTACAACGGCGCGAACGTGACGATCCTGTTATCATACACCGCGCGTTTGATATCCGCGGCCGCGGCAAATATCTCTTCCCATAAATCGGGATCGCGCACCGATATGAGCGCGGCGGTTTCTTCAGGCAAAAGCGTTTCGATAGCGCGGGCCTTCTGGATGATATCCCTGATGCGCCGGGGATCGGGACGCGGCTGCTTCAACAGCGTTTCGATGGCGCCGTCATCGATAAAATCGTCCCCGTCGATGAGGTAGCGTGCGTTCTCATCCTGTTTGATGACCGTGTCCGGCCAATGTTCGCTTTCGATCGCCGTGTTGTTCATTATTCCTGTATCCTTTTATTCCTGCCCCGCAGGGTGCGGCACCGCACTCAGACCTTTGCGAGCGTCGCTTTGACCGTCACGTCCTTGATCATGCCCAGCTTCCCGGTCAGCGCGCCGATATCGTCCGTTGTCGCATCGACGATCAGCGTGATGATATTGAGGTCCTTGAGATGATGCGGCAGCCCCATCCGTCCGACAATGATGTCGCCGAACTGGGTCAGGACATCGTTGACCTGCGGCGCGGTGAGAGCGCGTTTTTTCACGATGATAGCCACGACCCCGACACTGTGTTTTTTCATGCCAGCCTCCTGCGTTGACGGTTTATCCGCCCCCTGTCCATTAAACATAAAAGCCCATCCTGCGAAGGATAGGCTGAGTATTGCTTCTCCCCTTGGCTTCAGACAGGATCCTCATCCGCAGGTGGATATAAGTATAGCGCATACAGCGCAAAATGCAAGAAAAACATAGGGACGGTTCTCGAAGAGAACCGTCCCTATGTTTTCTGTCGATCTCAAATAAATAATTCTGACCCCGTTTTGAGCCCTGACTTTCCGGACTGCGCGAGAAGCGCGTCGGCGATCTGCTCGTCGGTCACGAAGCCCAGTTCCTTGAGCACCCCGCCGAGCGCGACGCCCCGTTTCCAGTGGATCCGCAGCGCCTCGTCGAGCTGGTCGTGCGTAACCGCATTGCGTTCGATAAAGATCTGGCCGAGCGGCTGGTAGGCGCGGGACGGCCTGCGCGTGTTCTCATAGATAAGCTTGTCATCCGCAGGCACATAGCCGTTGCGCCGGTCGGCCATGAACTTGCTGTTCGGCTGGGCCTTCAGATACCCTTTGATCTCCGCCACGCGGTCGCTGATCTCGACCACATTGTGCAGGGATTTGGTATCGATGCGGTTGACGACCGCGATCGACAGAGACACAAGCGGCAGTTTCTTCAGCTTGCGCGTCCGGTCCTTGGCGATGACATACCCGCGTATCCGTTCTTCGTCGGGATAATGGAACGGCGTCAAAGCGTCGAACATGAGGATAAAACTTTCGCATATCGGTTTATATTTGTCCGGTGTGGTGATGAATACAAAGTCGTCCCCGCCGATATGGCCGATGAAATCGTCCTGGTTGCCGGCCTCCTTGACCGCCTTATACAGCATGTATGCCGTGTGCATGATGACCTGGTCGCCCTTATGATAGCCGTAGGCGTCGTTGAACGCCTTGAAATTATCGATGTCCACATAGCAGAACGAGAACGGCCGTGTCGAGCGGACCTTTTCCTTGACGAGATCCTCGAGGATCCGCGCGCCCGGCAGGCCGGTCAGTGTATTGGTGTGGTAACTGTATTGCGCCCGCTTGAGCGCCATCTCGATGCGGATGCGCAGATCAAGGGGGTCCGGCGGCTTGAAGCAGTAATCGTCGACGCCCTGGCGAATTTCGAGAAGCTGCTGCCTGAGCTGGCGCTTGTTGATGATCGTGATGATGGGGATATATGCGGTGAGAAAATCGTCTTTCAGAAGCTGGCAGATGTGAAGCTGCGCCTTGCGCGCGGCCTGCACGTCCACGACGATCACGTCCGGGGAAACGCGCTTGATGACGGAGATATCGGCAAGGGGGAACTCTTCGAGGAATACCTCATACCCCCAGCCGTCGAAACAGAACGTCAGGACTTCCCGAAGGTTTTTCTCGGATGAAACGATCAGGATCCGCTTGACTTTATCCACAGGGTTATTAACAATTAGTTGTATCTGACCCCTTTACTTTCCTTTACTTTATTATAGCATGCGGTAGAATGAGGGTATGAATTATTTTACGATCTTTACCCTGTCATTTACCATCGCGCTTTCGGGTGCGCTGGCGCCCGGGCCGCTGCTTGCGGCTGTGATCTCGCAAAGCGGCAGACACGGGGCGAAAACAGGCCCGCTCTTCATCCTCGGCCATGCCGCGGCGGAACTTGCGATGGTCGCGCTCATCGCGCTGGGATTCGCGCAGTTCATGAACGATCCGGCGATCCTGCTGACGATCGCGCTCGCCGGCGCGGGGATACTGGTCTATTTCGGGATATCCCTGCTGCTCTCCGTGAGAACCGCGTCGCTGGAGCCGTCAACGGCCCGGCATGGGAACAGAAGCCTCGCCCTCATGGGTGTCACACTGTCGCTTTCAAATCCGTACTGGTCGATATGGTGGCTGACGATCGGGATGGGGCTGGTGCTCGCGGCGCAGAAACGGGGATTGGCGGGGATCGCGGTATTCTTCCTCGGCCACATACTCGCAGACCTTGCCTGGTACAGTTTTATCTCGTTCTCGTTAAGCAAAAGCGCCCGACACATGGATGTGCGTTTCTACCGGACGCTCCTTGCGGTCTGCGCGATCCTGCTGATGGGATTCGGCGTGTGGTTCGCGGCGTACGCGCTGACAATCTGACCGGTCAGCCTACCGGTTGGAAACGATGAACCGGTTTATCTCATCGACAACAGCCTTGTTCGGACGAACGAAACAGATGTTCAGCCGGAAATGTTTCTCGTCATACGCCGCTTTTGCCCTGACCTCGCCGAGCAATTCTCCCGGAGAGAAATAAACGACTTTTCCTTCGCGGTCGAGCTTAAAAAGCGTGATATTGACGATGAGCGTGCTTGAGACGGGGATATCGAGGTTGGTGAGGAGCGCGATGCCGCCGGCGCTGATATCGAGGGTCGCCGCTTCGAATTCCTGGTCGCCGAACCACATCCGCACGTACACGGGCGTGTCGATGCGGTAGAACGCGTTCAGGGTAAGCTTATACCGCCTGAATTTTCTGCGTTCGTCTCCGGGATTATCGATACGCATAGGGTTTTAGCAGGAATATCTGCTGGTGCGCACATTGATGCTGCGCAGCACCATCGGGATCGGGCGAAGCTCCCGGTCGGTGATCTCGATGCCGGCGCGGTAGTGTTTCTGTTCCTGCGCCTGGACCCAGACCACCATGCCGCGGGTTTCGAACTGCTCGGAGTTATCGGGCATGACAAGCGTTATATCCACGATCTCGCCGAGCATCAGCGGCCTGTCGACGATCAATCCGACGCCTTTGGCGCTGATATCGCGCGACGTCGTCGCCGTCTCTTCTCCCTTGAGGCCGTGGACCACCCGGGCAAAGAATTTCACCTCATACCGGACGTTCTGTCTGCGCTCTTGCTGAAGCCACTGGCCCATGCGCCCCCCTCAGTAAAGCATGAAAAGAATCTGCCATTGAAAATATAATCCACGCGCAGGGCTTTTTCAAGAGCGCAAACATCTTTCTTTGAAACCGTTTTCAATTGGTCAGGCTTGTCACCGGCGCGGGAAATCGGCCGCCGCGCTGCATGAATTCCCTGGAAGAAAAGCTATTCACCGCCATGACCGGCGCGATCCCGAGCAATCCGCCCAGGACCACCATATCCCCCGGTTTTTTTCCGGGCACGGGAATGAGCCGCACGCCGGTCGTTTTACGGTTGATGATGCCGATCGAAAGCTCGTCGGCAATGATCGCGTTGATCGTGCTTTCAGGGGTAGAACCGGGGATCGCGGCCATATCGATGCCCACCGAACAGACGGCGGACAGGGCTTCGAGCTTCTCAAGGGATAATGCCTTTTTCTTCACCGCTGTGATCATGCCGCGGTCCTCGCTGACCGGGATAAAGGTGCCGCTTAATCCGCCCACATGCGCGCTTGCCATGGCGCCGCCGCGCTTGACCGCGTCCATGAGCAGCGCAACAGCCATGGTCGAACCGGGCGCGCCCACCTGCTCGATGCCGAACGCCTGAAGGATACCGGCAACGGAATCATTCTCGGCAATGGTCGGGGCAAGCGATATATCGACGATGCCGAACGGAACGCCGAGGTGAGCGGCAAGTTCGCGGCCGATCAATTCGCCCGCGCGGGTGATCTTGAACACCGTGCGTTTGATGACCTCGGCAAGGCCGCTTAAATCAACGCCTTTGTTCTTCTCGACCACGCTGCGCACGACGCCCGGGCCGCTGATGCCGATGTTCAAAGCGGCATCCGGCTCGCCCACGCCGTGGAACGCGCCGGCCATGAACGGATTGTCTTCGGGCGCATTGACGAACACGACGAATTTCGCGCATCCCGAGGCATTGCGGGTACGGCGCGCTGTTTTTTTGAGCATCCCTCCGATCAGGTTCACCGCATCGACGTTCATGCCGCTGGCGGTAGAACCGACGTTCAGGAAGGAACAAACGCGTTTTGTCCGCGCAAGCACCTCAGGCAGGCTTTCGATGAGCACCGTATCCGATAAAGTAAGCCCCTTATGGCATAAAGCGCCGAACCCTCCGATAAAATCAATGCCCGCGTCAGCCGCGGCCCTGTCGAGCGTCTGCGCCATGGCGAGGAATTTCGCCCCGGAGGCATGCGTTTCCATAATAAGGCTGACCGGCGTCACGGCAATACGCTTGTTCACGATCGGGATGCCGTATTTGGCCTCAAGGCCGCGGGCGCCTGCGAGCAGGTCCCTGCCGTTCTCATACACGCGGCCGTACACCCGTTTGCGGAACTTCGCGAAATCGGAGCTGATACAATCCTTCAGGTTCAGGCCAAGCGTCGTGGTGCGGATGTCAAGATGCTGGTACAGCGTCATGCTTGCCGTCTCGAAAACCTCATCGACCGTTATCGCCATGGTCACACCCGGTGCATTCGTTTGAAAATATTCTCGTGCTGGATCTGTATCTTCAGGCCCATGGAGGAACCGATCGCCTCAAGCCGCCCCGCCAGCACGCTCGACGGCTTTTTATACCCGGACACGTCGACAAGCATGGTCATCACGAACACGCCTTCCATGACCTTCTGGCTGATGTCCTCGATATTGATATCGTTCTTATACAGCAGGTCCGATATTTTCGCCACGATCCCTTTTTGATCCCTGCCGATCACCGTGATGAACGAAAGCTCTTTTTTCATCTGCACGCACCTCTTTTCCATGCCGTTACCGGTAATTCGTGAAGCTGAGCGCCAGCGGAAAGTCAATGGCGCGGATATGCGCGATCACCGCCTGCAGATCGTCCTTCTTCGCGCCCGAGACCCTGATCTTCTCCCCCTCGATCTGGGTCTGCACTTTGAGGCCGAGATCCTTGATGATCTTGACCAGGTCCTTTGCCTTTTCCTTATCGATGCCGGTCGTCAGTGAAACGATCTGACGCAGAGTTCCTTCAAACGCCTTTTCGGCGGGCTCGAACGTCACTGCCTTGAGCGATACTCCCCGCTTGGCGAGTTTGGTCGTCAGGATGTCATGGAGCGCCCTGAGCTTGAAATCGTCGTCTGCGATAAGCGTGATCTTTTTTTCCTGCCGGTCAAAGTCTATCGAGGATCTGCTGCCCCTGAAATCATACCGCTGGGCAAGCTCCTTCTTGGCCTGGTTGACCGCATTATCGACTTCCTGCAGATCGACCTCTGAAACGATATCAAAAGAAGAATTTGATGCCATGAACGGCCTCTTTCCTTAATCGTGGTCTATTGCTCTTATCGAACGCCGGGATTCCTTGACCCGTGAATGTATATGCTTGTTCGCGAGCATCTTCGCCTTTGCGCGGCGCGACCGCCGGCGCTTCTGGCGCCTGATCTTCTCCCGCTGCCGCTGCTCCTCGGAAAGCCTGCCGAGGACCGCGGATTCTATCCTGCGCAGAAGGATCTGACGCGCGCGGTATCGATTCTGCGACTGCGTCCGTTCCTCCTGGCATTTGACCTCGATCCCCGTCGGAACATGCTTGAGATACACGCAGCTTGCGACCTTATTGACGTTCTGGCCGCCGGGCTTCGAAGACCTGATGAACGATTCGACGATGTCCTGTTCCGCCACGCCCAGCCGCGCCATCTTTCCGGCAAGCGTTTTTTCTTTTTCTAATCCGACCCCGAATTCAGCCATCGCGCGTTTGTCAGAAACCCTGCATTTCCATAAGGACCTTCTGCGACACGCCGTTCGATCTGAGATAATCGGCGTCTGCCGCAGTGAGGGTATATTTTGAATTTGTCAGGCGGATCCTGTCGACGATAACATCCTCATGCACCCCCTGGCGCGTCATATCGAGTATCTGCGCGACCGTGATCTGATTGGGATTGGCCGCCTGTTGGGCCTGCGCGGGTGTCTGCTGCTGTGCCGGCTGTTTCTGCATCTGGCTGCCTGCGAGCGCCCCGCCGATGGCGCCGACTGCGCCGCCGATCAATGCCCCGCGCGTCCTGTCCTGGTCGCGGTCATGGCCCTGATTACCGATGATGGCGCCCGCGCCTGCGCCGAGCAGACCTCCGATAACAGAGCCTTCGACAGCGCGGTTCGGGGAACTCGCGCATCCGGCCTGCGATGCGATCAATAATAGAGCTACGACTGACATGCCTTTGCGTTCCATTGAGATCTCCTCTTATTTGGTTTTCGGTTTGAACTTCTCGCCGCTTGACCACGCGCGGCCCAGATGCCTGCCCACTGCCCAGTAATTATAATCGTGCATCGAAAACACGATCGGGTCCATTTTTTTGACGTCCGGCAGGCCCTTGGTTAAATATTTTTTTGACGAATACCCCTGCACGATCTCGCCGATAAAGGCCTCATCGATCGAGAACGGGATCGTCCGGATAAGCCTGCACTCAAGATTGACCGGGCATTCTTCGATCATAGGCGCATTTTTCAGTTTACCATAAAATGTCTTAAAAACTACTGATTTATCGACGCGCGCGCCGGAGAACAGGCCGCAGTAATCGGTCGCGGCGACCTGTTTTGCAGAGGGGATATTGACGCTGAAGCATCCGTGCTTCTTGATCCCGGCGTTGGTGTAATGCGTTTTGGCAAGCGATACGGCGATGACAGCCGGATCATGGTTCATGATGCCGCAATAGGCGACCGTGGCGTAATTGGGTTTCGCGCCGACGACCGAACCGACGAGCACCACCGGCATGGGATACAGAAACGTCCTCGCTCCGATCTTGATTTTAGCCATAGTGGACCCTCCTTAAAACATAGAGAAGTGCTAAAAACGGGGTCAGAATTATTTATTTGTTAGCTGCGCATATCACGGCAAATAAATAATTCTGACCCCGTTTTTAGCCTTTTGCTTTTCATACGAGCACCCGCTGGTGGTAATGGGTGTGCAGAAGATGATGCGACAGGCCGCCGAGCGGCTCGCCGAGGAACTCGCGGTATAATGCCTGAATAGCGGGGTTCTCGTGGGATTTGCGGATCGGCTTGTTCCTGTCTTCCTCGTAGATCGCCTCGAGCCGCTTCTGCCGTATCGCGTCGTCTGTCGGTATGGGCTGTCCTCCGCCTCCGAGGCAGCCGCCCGGACAGGTCATGATCTCGATAAAGGCGTACGGTGATGTGCCTGCCTGGACCTGGTCAAGCAGCACCCGGGCATTCGACAGAGAGCTTGCGACCGCGACCTTGAGTTTTAATCCGTCTACATCGACCTCGGCGGTCTTGATGCCTTTTAAACCCCGAACCGACTCAAAATCGATCTTCTCAAGCGTTCTGCCGGTCAACACCTCGTACGCAGTGCGCAGTGCCGCTTCCATGACCCCGCCGGTGGCGCCGAAAATGACCGCGGCGCCCGTCGATACCCCGAGCGGCTCGTCGAAATTCTCATCCGCCAGGGAGGTAAAGTCAATGCCCGCCTCCTTGATCATGCGCGCCGCTTCCCGGGTTGTCAGGACAAAATCCACGTCCGGAAAATGATCTGCCTGCTTCAGCCCCATCTTGTCCTTCCAGTATTCGAACGCGCTGTCCATTTCGGGCCGCTGCGCTTCAAACTTCTTCGCCGTGCAGGGCATGATGGAAACAACCGTTATATTGCGCGGGTCGATGTTGAGCTTCTGCGCATAATAGGTCTTTGCCACTGCGCCGAACATCTGCTGGGGCGATTTACAGCTCGATATATGCTCGAACACCTTTGGGTAAAAATGTTCCGCGAACTTGATCCATCCCGGAGAGCAGGATGTGATCAAAGGAAGCGGCCCTTTGTTCTTGATGCGGGATATCAGCTCATGGCCTTCTTCCATGATGGTCAGGTCTGCGCTGAACTGAGTGTCGAACACTTTGTTGAACCCGAGCCTGCGCAGCGCCGCAGCCATCTTTCCGGTCGCAAGGCTGCCGGGCGCCATGCCGAATTCCTCGCCGATCGACGCGCGCACAGCAGGCGCGGTCTCGACCAGCACGACCTTTGCCGGGTCTGCCAGCGCGTTCCATACACCGCGGATATGGCTGTTCTCGGTCAGGGCGCCGGTCGGGCATACAAGCAGGCACTGGCCGCAATTGATACAATCGACGTTCCCGAGGCCTTTATCCATGAAGGTCGAGATCTTGGTGAGCTTTCCCCTGTTCATGGAATCGATGGCGCTGACCGACTGCACCTTCATGCACACCGCAATACAGCGCCTGCACAGAATGCACTTGTTCGGGTCCCTGATGATGGACGGAGAGCTTGAGTCGATCTCCATTTCAAGTTTTGTCGTTTTGGCAAACCGCACTTCGCGGATGCCCATGTCGAAGGCGATCCTGCGCAATTCGCAGGTCTGGTTTCGGTCGCAGACAAAGCAGTCCTTTGGATGGCTTGCGAGGAGCAGTTCGAGGTTGAGGCTGCGCGCCTTGCGCACGCGCTCCGTATTGGTGAATATTTCCATGCCGGCCGTGACCTTGGTGACGCAGGCACGCAGCAGCGTTTTGGCGCCTTTGACCTCGACCACGCACACCGAACACGCCGCCTCTTCGCTGATGCCGTCGAGATAGCAGATCGTCGGTATGATGATCCCCGCCTGCTTCGCCGCTTCCAGGATCGTCGAGCCTTCCTGGACCTGATGATCTTTCCCGTCTATCCTGATGTCGACCATTATCGCGCCTCCTTCACGTCGCAGCGCAGGCACCGCAGCGTCTCAAGATGCGCCTGCATCTCGGTCAGGCCGAGCGATATCTCCTTGAAGTTCTTATGCCTGCTTTTGATCATGAGCTTTTTGCCGGTCTGTTTCTTCGATGCGGCCGGCTTCATGGGCACTGCCATCGCATACGGGAATTGTCGCGAAAGCCGCGCAAACCTGTTCTCGCCCATCAGCGTTGTGTCAATGGCGCATGCCGCATCCTTGCCGTGCGCCATTGCCTCGACCGCGGTCGACGGCCCCATGACAAGGTCGCCTCCGGCATATACCTTGGGCACGCTCGTGCGGTAGGTAAAATGGTTGATCTGCGCGGTCGCGTTCTGATTGACCACAATGCCAAAATCATGCAGGAACTCGGAATCGACCTTTTCCCCGATCGCGGTCATGACCGTATCGCAGGGGATCTCATATGTCTCGTTCGTGGGCATAGGCCGTCTCCTGCCGGACACGTCGAAATCCCCGGGGATCATCTTGCTGACCTTGAGGCTGCGGACATTCCCTTTTTCATCCCCGAGTATCTCCAAAGGGGCGGCAAAAAATACAAACCTCACCCCTTCGCGTTCAGCTTCAAAAAGCTCGTCCTTATTCGCAGGCATATCCGCCTTGTCCCTGCGGTAAACGATCGTGACCTGCGCGCCGAGACGCCAGGCAGTCCGCGCCGCGTCAACCGCCACATTGCCTGCGCCGATAATGACGACCTCTGTGCCGATAACGGGTTTGTGGCCGCTCGAAATTTTTTCAAGGAAAGAAATACCGGTCATTACGCCTTCGAGGTTCTCCCCCGGTATGCCCAGCGGCATATTCTTGTACGCGCCGGTCGCCACAAATACCGCGTCGTGGTCCTGCGCGATCCGGCGAAGGTCGTCCGCATCGACGCGCTTGTCGAACACGAACTCAACGCCGAGCTTTTTGATGAAACCGATCTCTTTTCCAAGCACCTTCTTGGGCAGGCGGTATTCGGGAATGCCGTAACGCAGGATCCCGCCCGGCTCGGAATTCGCCTCATACACCGTTACCTTATGGCCGAGCCGGACCAGATAGAACGCGCAGGTCAGCCCCGCAGGGCCCGAGCCGATGATCGCGATCCGCTTTTTGGTAGCGGGAAGCTTTTCCTCGATCAGCTTCTTGAGAACGGATTTTTCCCTGCCCTGCTTATACACCGTATCCGCCACATACCGGTGCACCTCGCCCTGGGAAACAGGCTCGTCGATGTCTTCCCGGCGGCAGCGCATCTTGCAGTGGAAATGACAGATCCTGCCTGAAGACGCCGGAAGCGGATTATCGCGGTAAATGGATTCGAACGCATCCCGCAGATTATGATCCTTCAGCAATGTAAGGAACCCCGGGATGTTCATATGCAAAGGGCATGAGTTCTCGCACGGGGACAAAAACAGGTTCAGGCACACCCCGGCATCGCAGTGCTTTGCCTCGATATGCTCGTCGTATTCTTTCCTGAAATATTTCAAAGTCGTCAGCACCGGGTTGGGCCCGGTCTGGCCGAGGCCGCACAGCGCCGTGTCCTTGATCACCTCTCCCATTTCCTGAAGATACTTCAGCTGCTGCTGGGTCGCCTTGCCGTCGGAAACGCCGCGCAGTATCTGCAATGCCTGGAACAGGCCTTCGCGGCACGGCGTGCATTTGCCGCATGATTCGGAAGTCGTGAACTCGGTAAAATACCGCGCCACATCCACCATGCAGTTATCCTGGTCCATGACCACCATGCCGCCCGAGCCCATGATGGCGCCGAGGGCATTGAGCGATTCGTAATCGACCGGCGTGTTGAACAAATGAACGGGGATACATCCGCCTGACGGCCCGCCTGATTGCACTGCCTTGATCTTCTTGCGCGTGCCGGTGCCTCCGCCGACGTTATATACCAGTACCTGCAGCGGCTCGCCGAGCGGCAGTTCCACAAGGCCGGTGTTCTTGATCTTGCCGACCAGGGAAAACACTTTTGTCCCTGCGCTGCTGGCCGTGCCGGTCTGAGTGAACCAGTCCCCTCCCTTTGCCATGATCACGGGGATATTGCACCAGGTCTCGACGTTATTGATCGTGGTCGGCTTGTCATACAGCCCTTTTTGCGCGGGGAACGGCGGCCGCGGCCGGGGCCTGCCCGGATTGCCTTCGATGGAGGCGATCATCGCGGTCTCTTCCCCGCACACGAACGCGCCCGCGCCTTCGACGATGCGCAGGGTGAAACTGAACTTCGAACCCATGATATTCGTTCCGAGGACCCCGTATCGTTTCGCGTCATCGATGGCGGCGCGCAGCCGCGCTACGGCAAGCGGATATTCCGCGCGGATATATACGACGCCCTCGTCCGCGCCCATGGCGAACGCTCCGATGACCATGCCCTCGATAAGCATATGCGGGTCCGATTCGATCTCGTTGCGGTTCATGTACGCGCCGGGGTCGCCTTCATCCGCATTGCAGATGACGTATTTCTTATCGGACTGGACCTGCTGCATCAATTCCCATTTCCTGCCTGTCGGAAATCCCGCGCCGCCGCGGCCGCGCAGTTTCGATCTCTTGACCTCCTCGATGACCTGGCTGCCCGAGGAACCGTGGAGCACGTTGAAAAGCGCCTGATACCCGCCGACGCCGATATATTCGTCGATGCTCTCCGGATCGATGATGCCGCAGTCGCGCAGGACGATCTTTTTCTGCCATTTGAAGAACGGCACTTCGCTCCACAATGGAATATGGTCGTACCCGCGGCCGTACACAATCTTTTCCGCTGTCAGATGGTCCCATTCCTCGATCCTGCACAGGGCTTTCTTATGAGGAACGGCACCTGCGGTCATATCATCGACAATAGCTTTGACGTCCCGGGGTTCGATCGTATGCAGGATCACCAGCGGTCTGCCCGCAACGCAGACATTGACCAGCGGCTCTTCTGCGCAGAAGCCGAAGCACCCTGTTTTAACAAGCACGATGCCCGATTTGCGCCTGTGTAATTCCTTCGCGAGCGCCTCATACACTTTATCGGCGCCGTTGCCTGTTCCGCAGGTCCCCATTCCCACGGCAATGCGGCCGTGGCGCGGGATCAACCGTTTGATCCCTTTTTCCCGTATGTTCTGAAGGTCTTCTCGGCTGGTGATCTTTGTCATTTTCGCTTCCCTCCTCGGGCAACCTTCGCAACGATGTCTTTGAGCTTGTTCTCGGTCATATGGCTGTAGATGACCCCGTCTATCTCGACGACCGGAGCCAGAGCGCACTGGCCGAAGCACGCAACGGTCTTCAGGGTGAATTTATTATCCGCGGTCGTGAGAAAAACCTTCTCGCCCTGCCGGGATTCGTCTTCATGCAGGCCGAGCAGTTTCTTCAGATATTCGAGCAGGTTCTTGGAACGGCGCGTATGGCAGGCGGTGCCGCGGCAGATGACGATCGAGTGTTCGCCCTGAGGCTTGAGATTGAAGAATGCGTAGAACGTGACAATGCTGTAGATCTTTGAAAGCGGCACGCCTGTTTTTTCGGAAACGTATTCGAGGGTCGCTGAGGGAAGGAATTTATGCGGATGATGCTGCTGGATCTCCTCGAGCATGCCCAGAAGCTCGCCCGGAGACCCTTTGTATTTTGCTATGATATTGTCAAGTTGTTTGTCCGATGGAGCGCACGCGACAGCGACCGCCATATGAGGTCCCCCCTTGTTAGAGATTCACACGCTGGCTTATCGTATCTATATACGGCTATTTTTGAGCCGTCAGATAGTCGTCTATCGCTTGCGCCGATTTGCGGCCCGCGCCCATGGCGGTGATGACCGTTGCGGCGCCGGTGACGATATCCCCTCCGGCAAAAACGCCCGGAATGGATGTGCGTCCGTTTTCATCAGCCTCGATCTCGCCCCGTTTCTTGATCTTGAGCCCCGGAGTAGTGCGGGGGATGATCGGGTTCGGTGTATTTCCTATGGCGACGATCGCTTCGTCTATATCTATGGTGAACTCTGAACCCGGCATGGGCACAGGGCTTCTCCGTCCTGATGCGTCAGGGGCGCCGAGCTCCATTTTGATGCATTCGACCTGTTTGACAAACCCGTTCGCATCGCCGATATACCGCAACGGATTGGTCAGAAGCCGGAAATCTATACCCTCTTCTTTGGCGCGCTCGATCTCTTCGGCGCGCGCGGGCATCTCTTTTTCGGACCTGCGGTAAATAAGGTATACATGGTCGGCGCCGAGACGCAGAGCGGTCCTGGCTGAATCCATGGCGACATTGCCGCCGCCCACGACCGCCACGTTCCTGCCCCTTTTGACCGGCGTGTCGTATTCAGGGAACAGATACGCCTTCATAAGGTTGACGCGGGTAAGGAACTCGTTGGCGGAATACACGCCGTTCAAGTTCTCTCCGGGGATGCCCATGAAATTCGGCAGGCCCGCGCCTGCTCCGACGAACACCGCGGCGTAGCCGTCCTTCATCAATTCCTCGATCGTCATTGCCCTGCCGATAAGTGCGTTCGTCACGAACGTGACGCCCGATTCCTCAAGCAAACGGATCTCCGTCTCCACGATCGCCTTGGGCAAACGGAATTCGGGGATCCCGTACACAAGCACGCCGCCGAGCTTGTGGTATCCTTCAAAGACCGTGACTGTGTATCCTTTTTTCGCAAGTTCCGCAGCGCACGTGACGCCTGCAGGGCCGGAGCCCACGACCGCGACCTTCTTGTTCTTCCTGGCAACCGCAGAGGAATGGGAAACTTTGCTTTGCACGCGGTTTTTCATATCCCGATCCGCGAGGAACCGCTCAAGCCTGCCGATGGAGATCGGGTCTCCCATCTTCTTCATGACGCAGAATGCCTGGCACTGCTCTTCCTGGGGACAAACGCGGCCGGTGATGCACGGCAGGGAATCGTTGGCATGGAGAATATCGATGCCTTTCTGAAAATCTTTTTCCCGCAATGCTCTTATGAACGCAGGGATATCGATGTGCACCGGACAGCCTTCGACGCAGGGCTTTTTCGCGCACTGCAAACAGCGGCTCGCCTCTTTGACCGCTTCTTCCTCGTTATATCCTAACGGGACTTCGTTGAAATTCTTAACGCGCTCTGCCGCTGTCTGCTCGCGCATCGGAACTGATTTCTTCTCTACCGCCATGAGTCTCTCCTAAGCTGTTTGGGGTCAGACCCCATTTTGTAGCTGCCTATTTGTTCTTCAAAATGGGGTCTGACCCCAACGTTCCTTGACATGAGCATTCTTCCGGCTTATATGTCTCCAGCCTCTTCATCAAAAGCGCGAAATCGACCTGATGGCCGTCGAAATCAGGGCCGTCCATGCAGGTGAACTTTGTTTTGTTCGCGACCGAAACGCGGCAGGCGCCGCACATTCCCATGCCGCAGACCATCAAAGAATTCAGGCTCACGATCGTCTTTAATCTTGCAGTCCTGGTCATGTCGCATACGGCTTTCATCATGACCGCAGGCCCGATAGCGAATACGATATCGATCTTCTCCCCCGCGTCGATCAGGCCTTTGAGCATATCCGTAACAAACCCTTTTTTGCCGTATGAACCGTCATTGGTCGCGATGATCAGTGTATCGGAAACCGCCTTCATCCTGTCTTCCCAGAAAATATGATCCCTGGACCGGTATCCGATGATCGAGGTGACTTTATTGCCTTTACCTTTCAATGCGCGCGCCAACGGATACACCGGCGCGACGCCGATGCCTCCGCCGATCACCACCGCATGGCCGAATTTTTCGATCTCTGTCGGATTACCCTGCGGCCCGAGCAGATCGTGCAAAAAGTCGCCTTTTTTCATTGCGCCGAGCGCGCAGGTCGTTTTGCCGGCTTCCTGAAAAACAAGCGTGACCGTGCCTTTGACGCGGTCGTAATCGGCGATCGTCAAAGGAACGCGCTCGCCTTTTTCGCTCACGCGGATGATCACGAACTGGCCTGCCTGCGCTTTACGCGCGATAAGCGGCGCGTCCATGAGGACATAGTGCATCCGGGGGCCTAACTCATAGGTGTCGAGGATCTTGAACATGCTATCTCCTGTTGATGGGGGCTGACCCCACAATTCTCTGGCTTATCGCATACGTATCATAGGCAATCTGCAATTCTTCATTCGTCGGGATGACATATACCTTGACGCGGGACGAATCCGTGCTGATCCGGGCTTCCGACCGCTGAACCGACTCGTTGCGGCCGGCATCGAGTTCGACGCCGAGCGCCTGCATCCCGCGCAGGGATTCGGCGCGGATCATCGCGTTGTTCTCGCCGATGCCGCCCGTGAACACGATCGCGTCGGTCGTTCCGAGGACCGCCATATACGAGCCGATGTATTTCCTGATACGGTAGCAAAATATGTCGATGGCGATCTGCGCGCGCATATCGCCGCGCATTTTCGCCTCGACAAGGTTGCGCATATCGTTGCTGAGCTCGGATATGCCCAGCAGGCCGCTTTTCTTGTTCAAAAGATTATTGAGCTCTTCGCACGAATACCCTTTGCCGTTGAGATAAAAAAGGATCGCGGGGTCTATATCGCCCGACCGGGTGCCCATGACCAGGCCTTCGAGCGGGGTAAATCCCATGCTCGTGTCAACGGACATGCCTTTTTCGACCGCGGTAATACTGCACCCGTTGCCCAGGTGGCAGGTGATGATATTAAGCTTCTCCTTCTCCGTATTCAACAGGGCTGCAAGCCGCTTTGCAACATAGAGATGCGAGGTGCCGTGGAATCCGTAGCGCCGGATGCCGAACTTCTTATACAGGCCGTAGGGTATAGCGTACAGATAGGCATGCGCAGGAATGCTGTGATGGAATGCGGTATCAAAACACGCGACCTGAAGCGCCGACGGCAAAAGCTTGCGGCAGGCCATGATGCCCATGAGGTTCGGAGGATTATGGAGCGGGGCGAGGTCGGCGTATTTCTTGATCTTTTCGATCACATCGTCGGAAATGATCACGGATGCGGTAAATTCTTCCCCGCCGTGCACGACGCGGTGGCCGATGCCTGAGATCTCGCTGACGGACGAAATGACACCGTGCTGCGGGTCCGTAAGCATGCCGATGATGAAATTGACCCCTTCATCGTGATCCGGGACCGCCTTCTTGAGCTCGAGGCCGCCGTGTGCGCTCTTCTGGCTGAATATCGATGTTTCCTCGCCTATCTTTTCCAGAAGGCCCCGCGCGATAACCGTCCCTTCGGGCATCTCGAACAACTGGTATTTTATGGATGACGAACCTGAATTTAATATCAGTATCTTCATTTTTTCTGCCCTGAACGCGCCTTGTGTGGAAGGAAAAAAACGATACTTTATTTTATCACGCCAGGGTAATACGTCAAGAAGAGAACACGCCCGTGTCGAGGCCGGCGGGGGTATGGGGCCGGTTCTTCTACACTTCTACAGGGAAGGGTTCTTTTGGATGAGTCTGATGAACAGCGCGGCTATTTTCGGATCGAATTGCGTGCCCGCGTTACGCCTGATCTCGCGTACCGCCTCCGGAACCGACATCCTCGCTTTATAGGGGCGCTCCGAGGTCATGGCATCGTATGAGTCGGCGCATGCGAGGATCCGGGCCAGAAGCGGGATACGGATCCCTTTTAAACGATCGGGATAGCCGGTGCCGTCGAACCGTTCGTGATGATGGCGCACGATGGGAATGACCTGCTTGAGGAATTCAAGCGGGCCGAGGATCTGCGCGCCCTTGACCGGATGCAGCTCGATCATGCGGCGCTCCAGCTTATTGAGGCTGCTTGGTTTGTTCAGGATGAAATCCGGGATGCTGATCTTTCCGATATCGTGTATCTCGGCCGCATAATGGAGAATGTTCATGTCCGCTGCCGGCAGCCCCATGGCCTTACCGATGAGCAGGGCGAATTTCGTAACCCGCTCCGTGTGCCCCTGCGTATAGGGATCGCGCGTTTCAAGGGTCAGGACCAGCGAACTGATCGTATTGAAATACGTCAGATGCATCTGGCGGTGATGCTCCGCTTCGCGCAATATCGTCGCCACGTACGAGGCGAACACCCGCATGAGATTGATCTCTTTTGACGTGAACACGCGCGGCCTGCGGCAATATGTCGCGATGACGCCGAGCGGTTTTCCCTGGAACAGGATCGGCACGGACAGAATGGACCGCGCGCCCTCTTTGCGGATGATCCTGACAAGCTTCATCTTCCTGACGACCGGATGCTTGTCGATATCCGCAACGGAAATCGCCTTACCGGTTTGAAACGCCCTGCCGCTGACGGCATCGCCTATCTTGATGTCGGGCAGTTCGCGTATCATGTCGCTGCCGGTAAAATAGCTCGAGACCACGCAGAGAGCGTTCTTCGCCTCATCGAACAGCCGAAGGACCACGATGTCCGTATCGAGCAGGCCGTGGGCGATGCGGGTGACCATGCCGTACATCTGGTCGCAGGGAATGACGGAAATAAGGCTGGCGTTGAGCTTGAAGATATGCCTGAGCTCGGCTTCGCGGCTTGCAAGCTCTTGGCGTATAAAATCGCGGTGGCGAAGCGTTCTTTTGAGTTTTGCCGCAAGATCCGAAAAACGCTTGAACAGTTTTCGCTGAGCGCCGGTACGTCGGCGGTCCCTCTTGATCATATGCGGCCGTGCCTTCATGCCAATAGTATACCCCTCCGGGGCGTATATTGCAACGTTATCCCATCCGGTACGATGACAGCTGTTTGATGCGTTTGAGCATGTTCGGATGCGTGCTTAACAGTTCCATAAGCTTATCCGCGCCGCCGAGCCGGATATCCTTGCGCCTGAGCATATCGAGCTCCGTCGGATCGATCGTGCCGCTTCTGTCGCGGTCGATCTGTTTCAGTTCCCGGATCTCCTGCCAGGCGCGCGACGGGTCGCTCGCAAAGAATGCCTTGATGCCTTCCACCTGCCGCAGGTCCTCCTTATCGATACGGGCTGCCCCGTACACAAGCTTGTACAGCGCGGATGCGAGCGACGCGGGGCTGTTGCCGAGCGCGATCGAGCCGCGGTCGGCGAAATATTCCCTGATCCGCGACGCGTACAGCACCAGAAGGTTGGTGATAAAATAGAACAGGAACGCGGCAAGGCCGATGAGCGCTGTGTTCGACGAGCGGTCCCGGCGGTTTCCGAAGAACAGGAAATGCCACGCCAGGCGGTATAATATCATCGGGATCACGGACAGGACCGTGATCGTCAGCACGTCCCGGTTCTTCAGATGCGACATCTCATGGCCGACCACCGCGCGCAGTTCGTACTCGTCCAGCAGGGACAGGATCCCTGTGGTCACGCAGATCCTGCCGTCGCGCACCCCCCTGCCGAACGCGAACGCATTGGGCAGGTTCGTCGGCGATATGCCGACGCGCGGCGCCGGGATGCCCGCTTTTTTCGCAAGGATCTCGACCATGTCGTATAACCGCGGGTTCTCTTTCCTGGTCACATAGCGCACCTGCATGGACCATTCGACGATCTTCGGGCCGATCAGATACTGAAAGATCATCAATCCCGCCGAGATCGCAAGATAAAAATAGAAATTGCCGAGGCCCAGATATGTCCCGGCCATGACGACAATGGCATAGATAAGAGCGAACAACGCCCCCAGCAAAAGCCCCATACGCACATGCAGCCCTATCATCGCGCTCCCTCCTGATCTGCCGGTGTTTGCACGATCCGCGCCCTGACCGTGAACCGGATGACCGGCTCGTCGGGATCATCCGTGTTCACATAGACGAACTGTTTCGTATCGCCGGAATAACCCTTGGTATCAAATCTCACCGATAATGCCGCAGACTCTCCCGGCTTCAGAAGTTTTTTGCCGATCGCGGACACCGTACAGCCGCACGATGTCGTCGTATCCCTGACCGCCAGATCCTTCGTTCCTTTATTGACGAGCGCGAATTCATGCTCGAGCACATCGCCTGATTTCGCACTGCCGAAATCCCAGGAAAAAGGGTCCATCACGGCCTCAACGGCCTGCGGGGCTTGAGGATCCGGCGGCGCCGCAGCGGCGCACCACGCACACACAGGCAGATATACGATCATTGCTGCAGACAACACCCATGTTTTCATCTACCCCCTCCAGAGTAAGAAAAACGCGAACATGAAGAACAGGCACGCCATGAGGATCTTGACCGCAAGAAAATGCCGGCGAAGGAATTTCGTGAACTGGCCGGAGCTGACGCCTGCAAGAGCGAAAACGAATATGACCGCCAGCGGCACGATGAACATGATATTGTACAACGCCAGATACCCTGCGGCCTGCAGCCTGACTTCCGCGGATCTCAGGACAAAAGTGATCGTGGGCAGATATACCTGGCCCGTGCACACTGCCTCGAGGAGCGATACGAGGAAACCGGTCACCAGCGCTGCCATGCACAGTCTCGCAATGGAAACGTTTTTCTCGTGCCGGCCGGACGCAGGATCTTTACGGTACGCCAGCCCGATGACTTTGTGGATCTGGTTCTTGACCGCAGACGGAAGCGCCAGGATCATATTATCCGTCGATCCGGTCCTGACGAACCCGGCTATGTCGCGCACTGCGGCAATGCCCAGGGCCAGGGTGAAAAGACCGATGCCGATGTTCAGGGCCCTGCGCACAACAAAGACGCCTTTGATGCCGTAAAAGAAATTGAACAATCCCAGCCCGAGCAGCAGGTACGTCAGAAAGACCGAGATGATAAAAGCGCTGCCGATGACAAGAAGTTCCCTTCGGCGATAGCCCTGCAAAGACAAGAACGAGATAAAAAAGACCATCACGGTGAATGCGCAGGGATTGATCCCGTCGATGAGCCCCGCGCCGATGACGGCGGCAGGCGTGAAACTCCTGAAATGGCCCACGAGATCGACAGGCGAAACCTGTTCCGCAGGAGCGGATACCTGAGCCGCCCCTGCCTGACGCTCGATCAAGTCCAGCAATGTGTTCTCGATCGTATCCTGACCGATCAATAATCCGCCGCGAAAATACACCGCGGGAACCTGGATCTGGCCTGTCAGACCGAGTTTTTCCCTGACGCCTAAAAGAAGTTTGTAGCTTTCGATATCGCCTATGTCGCGATACTCGATGTCGATCCGGCCGCGATGGTCGCGGGCGACCATGGACACGATCCCGTCTTTGACCTCATGGCAGTTATGGCAGGTCTGCGAAAAGAAAAAAACGAGTTTTTCCCGCACAGCCGGCTGCTGGCTCGATGCGGGCATTGCGAACGCAAGCGCACAAAAGGCCCATGGCGCAAACCGCAGCATTGATCGCAGCTTCTTACGCATACTCTCCACCGCCAATGAAAACGGGAGCGCTCCTCTTATTCTACGACAATAAGCAGCGCCCCCGATAATATGCTATCTCTCGTATGTGGAGATAACCTTGATGATCTCTTTCTTATCGGCTGCCGCCTTCAGCCGGTCGACGATGAACTTATCCTTTACCAGGCGTGAGACTTCAGCCAGTATTTTGAGGTGGCCGCCTATGTTCTCTTCCGGGGACAAAAGGACGAAAAAAAGATACGTCTTCTCTCCGTCCAGAGCGCCGAAATCGATCCCCCCCGACCGCCGGGCGAACGCCAGGATAAAATCCTTCACCTTCAACGACCGGGCATGAGGTATCGCCACGCCGTTGCCGATGCCGGTCGAGCCGAGCTTTTCGCGCTTGATCAGGGCGGCCAGGATCTCTTTTTTGTTCCTGAGCTTCGCTTTGAACGCGATGCCCTCGACCAGCTCGCCCAGGATCTTCTTCTTTTCTTTTTCCTGCAGGTCAAGCTCGATATATTTTTCTTTCAGAAGGCTGCTTAACCGTATGTCGGGACCGACCATGTGCACGATGCTTTCTGCTTTCTATTCGACCGGGATAAGCAATTTCTGTCCGGGCTTGAGCCTGTTGGAATTCTTGATCCTGTCCTTGTTCACCTCATACAGATACTGCCAGCGATGGCCGCTGCCGAGCTCTTTCTCGGCGATCTTCCAGAGCGAATCGCCTTTCTTAACAACGTATTCCCTCGTCGATACCTTGACCGCGCTTTCGACGCTTTCTTCGACTTCCGCGATATATTTTCCTTCGTCGATCTTCAGTGCACCTTCGGGAAGAGCAGCGGGCTCCGCAGACGCGGCTTCGGCAGCAGACCCGGGAGCCGGCAGCATGACCTCTTCAACCTCGGCGATCATGAACTGTGCATTACGGTCTTTCTGCATGCCGACAAGGTCGGTGATCGGAGCGACCGCGTCGAGCTTGCCTCGGCTGACGATCTTGATCCTCGTCTCCGGAATGCCGTTATCCAGCATGAACTGCTTGACGCGCTCTGCCCTGCGCTTGCCTAATTTCAGGTTATAGTTCTCCGGGCCGCGGATATCCGCGTTGCCGGTGATGAGGATCGTCGATTCGGGATTGCGGCCAAGCACGCCCACCGCGTCCTCGAGGATGCCTTTTGCGTCGGAACGCAGGTCTGATTTGTCGTAATCGAAATACACCTTAACGTTCTTGATGATCTTTTTGATAAGAAGGGACGGCCGCATCTCCTGCGGTTTCGCAGGCGGCAGGTCCTCTTCCTGGTAATCATAGATTATCTTGTACAGATACACATACCCGCGGTTGCCCCAGGGTTTGACCTGCCCCGGCTCTGCAGGCCACCACCAGAACCCGCCGCGCGGGTCTTTGACAGGGCTGGGTTTGGCGTCAGTCGGCCACCATTCGAACTCCTTTTGCATGGCGTCTATCTCCGCTTTTTTCCGCGCCTGACGATCCGTCGCACAGCCGCTCAATGCAAGCACCACCACGACCAAAAAAGACAAAACTGACACTAACCCTTTTCCGTTCTTCATGTTTCTCTCCTGATTTGAGTGGTACTTTCCTAAAAATCTCCCGCTCTTTGATGTGCTCGGTGGGATTGGTTAATGGCAAGAAAATCCATGGCTTTGCGTAATTGACTATATTATAGGATAAATTGGGATTTTGTCAATAAAATCATAGGGACGGTTCTCCGAAGGCGGAAGGAGAACCGTCCCTAAGATTTTAAACGGGAGAGTCAAGGAGGACAAGTAATTCTTTGAGCCGGGGCTCTGTAGTTACATGGAAGTCTTCTTCAAGACGAAGGATCCTGGCTATGGCCAGGAGCACTTTACTCCGCTCTTGGGACATGCAGCCTGACCGGCAGCATTGCCGGACATAGCCTGTAATATCATCAGCGCCAGGAATAAAACCCAGCTTTATGGACTTTTCAACCTTCAGCCATTCACTGGCAGGATCAGCATTATGAATGCCCGAAATATCTTTTCCAAGCTTCGCAAGGATTCTTTCTTCAAGGCCCATAGCCCTGTCAGGGGCAGATCCGGACGCTGACAGGCCGGGCGCCGGTTGCAAAGAACGGAAATCTACGCCGGCCACATCCTTTGACCCTGCGCCGCCGTCATAACTCATGCTCTGCAAATCATATAAAACTTCGCCCAGATATTCCGCGAACAGGATGTTCTCATTCGCCGTGTTCGTATTATTAAGGTATTGGATGATGCGCCTGGCCGCGGTTGATTGCCGCTTCAGCAGGATGAAACTTCCTTTTTCTTTGTCAACCACCATAATACATCCTTCGGGTATCCGTATATCATGGTCTGCAAAATCGATCCACGGCAGGCCTTCAGTATAAAATATACCTTCGTCTTTGAGGAAAGGCAGTAATTTCTCCAGCGCCGTTTCCACGCCATGCTGCTGGGCCGTATAGAAAAATCCGCCGCAATTATCATACACCAGATCATAGGTTGAGAGACTCTGCGCCTCAAGGAAAGGAGCGACGGTCTGATGGTCAATATACGGCTCTTCGAACTTCTCGAATATGCGGTAGCCGAGCCGGTGAAGTTCAAAAAGGGATTCCAAAGACAGCACGTTCAGATGATATGCGCTTTCTGAAGTTAAAAAATGCCTGACACGTCCGGACAGAACCTCTGTTTTCATTATGGACAGAAGCTCGCCTGATTCCCGGACAAGCCGTATATGGGGAGAGATCGGATTCAGGCTGATGGTGTCGATCATTACGCTTTTTTTAATAGCCCGCGCCCTGTCCTTCATATCAGCGCACTCCCTGCCTATGCCAGGCCCCAGAACAAGGATGCGCGTGCTCTGGGCCGGGGCCTGCCTGCTCAATACATAATCCAGGGCCATCGCTCCGTGCGAGCTCAAACGGCGCGTATTGGTCGGATCGATACCGAAGTGAAGCGGTGAAAAGCGGTCTTTGAATGCCGCGATCAACCCTATCGTCCCGTTTTCTATGCCGAGGGCGATGTCGTCGGTATACCGCGAAAAGGTCAACGGTTCGCTGCCGCCGTCCAGGCCGACACGTGCATGTATCCCTTCATCCCCGGCAGTTAGATCCTGCACGCCGTCGATCATATATATGTCACCGAGGCTCCGGGACGGCGACAGCGCATGTTGCAGCATCTTTTCATACATGCTGCCCTGCCTCACTGCCAACAAACGCCGGCTGTTGCGGGGACCGTAGAACGCGACCGTATACCCGCGAGGCACAGAGACATATTTAAGCTGCTTCATAAGCGATTCGTGGAGTACGGCTGCGAAAAATATGCCGCGATCAGACACTAACGGCAGGATTTTCTCGAGCGCTGCCTGAAGCGCCTGGTAATCCGCGCCGAGCACAGAGTAATAAAATCCGCCCCATTGGTCGTAGATAAGATCGAATTGCCTGCCCGGGGCAACTTCGTCTAAACGGGCGATATGCTGCTGCGCGATATACGGTTCGTCAAGGCGCTTGAAAATATTCTCGCCGCCTTCCTGGAGCGCGAATACCAGATCAAGAGGCAGCGTCCTGGTTTCATGCAAGACAGGGCCCATGTCTTCAATGGCAAGCTCATCCAGGTTCCGCGCCCTGTAACTTTTCAGGCCTGACAGATATCCCCGGAGGCCCCTGACTCCGTCGATTTTCTTTGACAGGACGATATCCGCGATGCGCTGCCTGATCCAATGAGCCGAGCGCTGCAAAGCCATGCGTGCGGGAATCGGCGTTAATCCTATGGTCTCTATATGAGGCGCGGCATTTCTGTTCTTTATCTGCTGGTACATGTCATAACAGGTCCTGCCGAATCCCGGCCCGATCTCAAGCACGGATAATTCAGAGCCGGCAGGAATATTGTCAAGAAGCGTGTTAAGAATGATCCAGCCGTCTTCATGGTTCTTGCCCTCTTCGAATTCGTATTCGCGCCTGAGGCCCCGGCTGTTGGTTGTCTTAAGCCCCTCTTCCGGCGAAAACTCATCAACGCTTTCTCCCGCGGAGTAACGGATGATATCTCCCCGTTGGGCTGCGGCCGCGATATCGCTCTGGTAATCCTCAATGGTAAGGGGCGCGTCTTTCTCCTCCCCGCCGTCTTTGCGCATTTCTCCATGCGACGGCCCCGGAGGCATTCCCTCAAAACCATACAACGATATTGAAAAACCCGGAGGAAGCCGGCTGTTTATGACCGGGAAGAAACGCCTGACAAAATCAAACGATGTTTCGCTGTCGCCGTATTGCTTATAATACTTTTGGACGTCAAAATCAAGCATCACCTGATCTTTAAGGTCGCGAAAGCCCTCGGCGAATTTTGCAAGTGCATCAACGTCATGAGGGAATTTGATTTCGGTAATACCGAGCGAATGCACGATGTACGCGCTGATATTCGACGTACGGGAGGAATCACGACGGATAAAAGAAGCGATCGCTTCAAAATCTGTGCCGCTGGGCATGGACGAAAGGAATTTGGTTATTTTCTTATGGAAGCGGGGGAAATCAAGCTGCTGCGGAAGGGGACCGATAAGTATTTCCAGGGATTCAGGGTGGATATGGACGAACGCCGGGTTGTTGCTCAGATGCGATACGTCGCAGGGAAACATTATATGTCTGACACCGCCTATTTTCGCTTCGGTCTTTCCTCCGAGAGAATACCAGGTCTGCGTTTCAGGGGCAAACAGCCACGCGCCTTCTCGAATGTCGATTCCCTCGATCGTATGATCGCGCACCTGCATCAAACCTGCCAGGTCTTCCATGCCTTGTTCCCAGGAACGGATGGTCCGGTACGGCAGAAGCCTGTTGACCAGGGGAGAATTACCCATATCCAGCCAGAGCCGTTCGCGGGAACCGCTCGTCTGGCGGATATTGTTCTCTTGTCCGTCACCCAACGGGAAGATCCCTTCCCGATCATTTGCGGCAGTGATTATTTTTTGCAAAACCTCACCGGGAGTCATCATGTCCTGCGAAACAGAACCATAAAGGAACGCGATAAAAGGATTGTACTTGTTATGGAAATAGGGACGGTCCCCTGCAAGGATATCGAACGCCCTTTCCAGAAGCGCCGGATCAAGCCTGGCAGGACGGATACTGCCGAGCGCCTCAATGAACGAAGGGAACACATATCCGCTCATCGTGCCGTCCTCGTCGGGGAGCTTGCGGATGGTCCTGCAAATGCCCTCGACGCTGAAACCTATCTCCAGGCCCCGGCCGAAACACACCAGGGCCTGATCAACGACGTCGTTCTCCCGGCAGAAATCCATCAGTTCATGAAGGGCCGGTAAGGCGAAGTCCCAGTCCACTCCTGCCATGCCCGCGACGCTGACCGCATATATAAGCGCATCTATGGTTTCAGAGGGCTGTTCAAAATCGTGGCGCAACGAAGCCGCTGCCCGTGACAAAAGATGAAAGGACTCGTCATATTCCAGCCCTGCCTGCCGGGCTGTCCGCGCGTACTCCGGAAGCCGGGCCAGGGCGCGGCGAAGCCCGAACCAATACACTTCTTTACTCGGTCCATGGTCGCTGATGACGGTGACTTTTTTTGTGTTGAGCCTTGCTATATCCTTAATGAACTGCTCAAGGTCGGTTATCTCAAAATATTCCGATGCTTTTTTTATGAGCTCCCTCAGCTCTCGATCCGGGGCCGGCGTCAGAACGTTTTTCTCAAACAGTGTCCGTATCTTCCCATCGGACAGGATCCCTCCGTCTTTTTCGCCGTGCAGAACCTCATCGCCCCGTATCTCCCTTTGCCCATGCGGCATAGGGCGAGATTTAAGCTCTATATATTCCAACGGAAAATAAAAGGCAGTTCTCGTCAGACCGTTCTCGAACACAAGCTCGAACTTTCCGTTGATATCCGCAGACAGCTCCCGCAGCTTCTGCATCGCCAGGCCTCTCCCCCCCCGATAAAGGGTTTCCTTCAGTTCCTGTTTCCTGTGCGTCGGTGCTGCGTTCCTGCCCATTCCGTTATCGTGAACGGTGAACACGAGATACGTATTCTCCACGGTGAAGCCCGCAGTGATATATCCATCCCTGTTTTTATCGAGAATAATATTATTATCCGTAAGATATTTCGAATCGCATCTGCTGGCAATCGCGTCATAAGCGTTCTCCAGCATTTCGGTAATAATGAATTCGAGTTTCGCCGGGATCTTTTTACTGCGGGGGATGTACTCAAACGGCACGTGGCCGCGCACATAATCAACAGACGCGATGGTAAAATCCCACCCCTTCTTTTTCCATGTCAGAGGTTCAAGAGACTCATACGCAGCGCCGGCGAATTTATAAGAGAACTTTTCTATCTTATTCACGGCTGCTGCGATCTCAGCCGCATAATCGCCGGATCCGTCATCGTTGCCGCCGTCATTCATGGATACCGCAGGGGCGCCGGAAGAAGGGAGATTATCTTCGACTGTAGATAGACCCTCGCTGCCGGGCGCCCCCGCACGATCGTGTTCGCTGTTTTCGAGAGCTGCGGACGTTTTTTCCGGCCTGAAACGTATTTCAAAATCTCCGGGAACCGGAATAACCGTCGCTCTCTCTAAACCCTCTGCGTCCGGCAGCATCACTGCCGGATCAGCGGAAATGGACAGAATAGCAGGCATTGACGCTGGACCGCGGACAACGCCCCCGGGAACGAGCTGGCTGATCTGGATACCGCCTGAAAAATACTGCCTGATGTTCTGGCCGTACGGCGTGCGCACAGACTCTTCGATGTTGTATTCGCCTTTGTGAAAGGATTCTTGATATTGTTCGAAGTATGCATCTTTCGACCACGCATTTTGTGACATGAGACCGGAAAGGTCTTTCTGATCTATGCCGCACGCGCCCCTGGCGGCGGTATTCGATTTGAACCAGTGCGCCAGGATAAGCGAATAATAAACCTGGCGTAAAGGAGCGTAGCGTTTTGAAATATTGACGTCCCGCGAGAGTTTCGGAAGTATTTTTTCTTTGATGATCAGGGAAGAATAGTCGTTGAGCGCGGAGATCCTGCTGTCGCCGAAATCGGCCGGACGGACGCCGGCGAGATGATCCGATTCAAGAAGGACTTTCAAAGTCGCCTTGTAAATATAGGCGCTCGTGCCCGCATCCCGCAGGATTATTTCATTGGGCACGATCCAGGGACGGGTGACGGTCGGGATGGAAATATCCTCATTGCCGAACAGCTCCCCGGCTTTTTTATAAAGCTTGTCCCAGTATTCTCTGCCTTCTTTTGTGCGCGGGGACGTATAGCGAGCGAGATCTTTCTTCAATTGCACGTCAGCGGCAAGCATGATCCTGCCGACATCGGTCTGCGCCAGAGCGTCATCAATGATGCGGTCCGGAGAATCAGGACGCAGGTTGACCCAGAACGACGAATTCGGCAGACGCAGACCGATGAAGAAATGGGTCATCATGTTCCTGGCGGCATTTTCTAGTTCCGCGGGCCGGGCTGGTTTGGCATCCCCCGTATCAAAACCGACATCCAAGCCGCGCCCTGCGTGCTCAAGGCCGACCGAACGCAAATGCAGCGGCCTGAATTTATCAATTGCGGCAGAACTGGTATGAACAGGCGGCTGCACCGCAATGACCTGGGCAAAGCAGGCCTGTTCGCATATAAAACAGAAGATAAGGCTGAACGCTACGAGGCGCTTAAGGCCTTTTTTAATGTCGTTCTTTTGAACAAATAAAAATGCCACGGCTTAATCTCCCTACAATTAAGAGCCGTGGCGTTGTCTTAATTCAGGCTATGTATGATTCTTGTCTGAGTTGGATAAATAGCTCAGGTTTACCTACAGTCGTATTTAAAGCTTACATTATAAAAGAGATGCTTTCAAGACTATTGGACACATCTTTTGAAAGCGCTTTCAAATCTGTTGAAATGGCTCAACATTACTGTTAAAATTAGTGTTATGGACTCGCTTACTCCCATGCTCAGACAATACCATGAGATCAAGGCAAAAAACCAGAATGCCATTCTCTTTTTCCGCTTAGGCGACTTCTACGAGATGTTCATGGAGGATGCGAAAAAGGCATGCGGCATATTGGACGTAGTACTGACCTCTCGCGATGCAGGCAAGGCAGGCCGGATTCCCATGTGCGGTATCCCCTTCCATGCCGCAGACACGTATATTGCCAAGCTTATCAAAGCGGGGTTAAAAGTCGCTATCTGCGAGCAGGTTGAGGATCCGGCTCTGGCAAAAGGCCTGGTCAAGCGGGATGTGATCAAGGTCATAACGTCAGGAACGTATATTGACGATGCCAGTTTTGAAACACGGTATTTGATCGCGTTAAGCTTTAAAGACAAAAAATACGGCATTGCATTCACCGATACTGCAAGCGGAACGATCCAGTCAAACGAATACCCCTCGGCGCAGCGCCTGATCGAAACCATATCCAAAATACCGGCGTATGAATGCGTGTTCCCTGCGCAGGACGAAGAACAGGTGCGAACACTTTTCAAAGATCCGCTTCTGCGCTCCAAGAACATTGTTTTAAGCCCGTTCGAAGACTGGTGTTTCAACTCTGATATCGCGAAAAAAGCCCTTCAGGAACATTTATCAACGCATAATCTCGCAGGGTTCGGTATCGAGGACATGGCTGCAAGCATATCCGCAAGCGGCGCTTTGCTTGAATACCTCAAGCAGATGCATCATCAGCCGGTTCGTCACATCCACAAGATCTCTCTGTATGCGGACGCAGACCATTGTTTTATATCCCCTGCCGCGTGCATCGGCCTTGAGCTTGAAAACCTGATGCAAACCATAGACCATACGCAGACAAGCATGGGTAAACGCAAGCTGAAAGACTGGATATATCATCCGCTGAAAGCAGTTGACGGCATTGTCGAGCGCCAGAACGCGATATCGCTGTTGAAGAATTCAGCCAGCGCGCACGATTCATTAGGGACCGCTTTACGCGGCATTCCGGATATCGAGAAATGCATTTCACGGATCTCCTGCGGATCAGGCTCTGCCAGGGATCTGTCCGCATTGAGGGCTGCGCTGAACAAACAGCCGGAATTCATTTCTGTCCTCAAGGAATTATCAAAGCAGAATTCCCTCTTTCACGTCGAAGATATCCCGTGCCTGCGCGATCTTCTGACAAGAGCGGTAAACCCAGAGATACCATTGTCCCATTCGGAGGGAAAGATCATCAACAGGGGGTATCACGCAGAGCTCGATTCTTTGCGCGACATGCAGGAGAACGGAAAGAACTGGCTCAAAACCCTTCAGGAGCGCGAGATCAAGCGCACGGGCATCAATTCGCTCAAGATCGGCTATACGTCGGTGTTCGGATATTATATCGAGATCAGCAAGGCAAATGTCGATAAGGCTCCTGCGGATTACATCCGCAAGCAGACATTGACCAACGGCGAGCGGTACATCACGCCTGAGCTCAAGGAATATGAGGATAAGATTCTGACTGCCGAGGAGAATATCTTCAGGATCGAGAGGCAGTTGGTGGACGATATATTCAGGGTCATCCTGGACAACGCTGCGCAATTGCACGTATTGAGCGGGAATCTCGCAACGCTCGACGTCCTTTATTCGCTCAGCGCTCTGGCATCCTTGCCCGGTTATATACTGCCTCATGTCAACGACGGTATGATCATCGATATTAAAGACGGCAGGCATCCCGTTGTGGAAAAATCGATACTCGAGCCTTTTATCCCCAATGATACACTGCTCGATACCGAACAGAACCATCTCATCATACTGACCGGCCCGAATATGGCGGGAAAATCCACGTATATCCGCCAGACCGCGATCCTCGTTATCATGGCGCAAATGGGCAGCTTCATTCCCGCTGCATCGGCGTCCATGGGGATCGTCGACAAAATATTCACGCGCATCGGCGCCCACGATGATATTACCCGCGGGCAAAGCACGTTCATGGTGGAGATGTCCGAGACCGCAGACATACTCAACAATCTTTCGCCCCGGAGCCTCGTGATACTCGATGAGGTCGGCCGCGGCACCTCCACATTCGACGGATTGAGCCTTGCCTGGGCGATCTCCGAGCACCTGGGGCAGCAGAAAGTGCGTACGCTTTTCGCGACCCATTTTCATGAGCTGACCGCGCTTGCGGAAGAGTTTCCCGGGGTTAAAAATTACAACGTGTCGGTGAAGGAATGGAACGACGAGGTCGTGTTCCTGCATAAGATCGTTCCCGGAGGCACTGACGACAGCTACGGCATTTATGTAGCGAAACTTGCGGGCATTCCCGCGGATGTGGTCAAGCGGTCACAAAAAATCCTCTCGCGGCTCGAGCTCAATAACAATCTTCAGGAAAAGATCCGCAACCGGCTACCGCAGGACGACCAACTCTCCATGTTCGCGGATGCGAATGAAGCCCTCTTGAAGGATATCAGGGAGGAACTCTCTTCGATGAATCTCGATACGATCACGCCCATTCAGGCACTGAACAAATTACAGAAACTCAAAGAGAAGCTGGAAGACAATGGCTCACGTCCGCATTCTCCCTCCTGAGATCGTTTCCAAGATCGCCGCGGGCGAAGTCATCGAACGGCCCGCGTCGGTGCTGAAGGAACTGCTCGAAAATTCTCTCGATGCCAATGCTTCGGAGATCGAAGTCCTTGTTCAAAACGCGGGTAAAACGCTGATTCAGATCAGGGATAGCGGAACTGGGATAGCCGAAGAAGACCTGAAGTCCGTGTTCAACCGCCACGCAACAAGCAAGATCTCGCGTATCGAAGACCTTTACGCGATCGATTCGCTGGGCTTCAGGGGCGAGGCCTTATACAGCATCGCAGCGGTAGCGGACGTTACGCTCTCAAGCAGAACCGGGGGTCAGGATTCCGGCTGGATCGCGCACGTCCGCGGAAGCGAACGGTTATCGCACAAGCCAACAGCCATGCGCGTGGGCACGAATATCGAGGTAAAAGAGCTTTTCTTCAATACGCCGGCGCGAAAGAAGTTCCTCAAGTCCAACACAACGGAATTCAACCGCCTCATCGACCTTTTTATTCCTTACACGCTCCTGTATCCCGTCATCCGGTTCACATTAACCCATGATGAACGTACAGTCGTAGAACTTGCAGCGACAAATGACCTAAAAACAAGGATAGCCGGGGCACTGCATGTTGATCAAAACGACCTGATCCTTGACGAAAAGGATTTTGGCGGCAAAAACCTTTCCATACGCCTGGCGCTCGGCGACATAAATATTCAACGGAGCCGCAAAGATATGCAGTTCATCTTTGTCAATAACCGGCCTGTTGAAAATAAGACCGTGAGTTTCCACATGAACGATATATACCGCGGGCTCCTCTCTCCTGGCATTTATCCGCTGTTCTGCGTGTTCATCACAATGCCTGCTGAAGAGCTTGACGTGAACGTTCATCCGACCAAACGCGAGGTAAAGATCAAAGACGAAACAGGCCTGAGTGCCGTATTGCGGCAATTTTGCGAGCCATTACTCATGACCCGGAGCAAGCCGCCGCAGTCACAAACTTTGTTTACGGCGCCTGACCGGTTCGAGCGACGATCGCTCCAGCGGCCGGACATCCCTTCAGAACAATTGAACATGGCTCTTGCGGAAAATATCGCGTTGTATAAAACCGATGCAACGCAAACGGCACAGAACGATCTCAGATCAAAGCTGAAGCAATCTCGGTATCTGGGAAACCTGCTCAAAACGTTTTTATTGTTTGAAACCGCGGATTCGTTGCTCGTTATCGACCAGCATGCTGCCCAGGAACGCATTAGCTTTGAGAAATTAAGGTTGCAGCTGGAATCTTCGAAAATCGAAGTGCAGAAACTGCTCGTTCCGATCACGATCAAGGCAAGTTCGCAGGAATTGCTGGCGCGGGAAGAGGCTCAAGGAGTGCTGGAAAAAATGGGGTTCGAAACGACGTTATTCGACAAAGAAACGATCGCGATCCATTCGCATCCACAATTGATCACTGACCCGCAGAACAGCCTGCGAAATCTCCTTGCAGGAGAACAGATCTCCAGGATGAACCCTGAAAAGCTTGCGCGGCTTGCGTGCCGATCGTCCGTCATGGCAGGATTCGCCATGAATAAAGAGCAGGCGGAATATCAGCGCAGCGCCCTGCTGCAGGCGCACGATCCCTTTACCTGCCCGCACGGCAGGCCGACGGTGATCGAGATTTCCGAAGCCGCATTGCGCAAACAGTTCCTCCGCTAAAAAAAGGGGTCAGACACAATTAAAAGTGGATAACTCTGTGGATAAAACACGGGGACGGTTCTCTTCGAGAACCGTCCCCGTGTTTTCAACCAGCCCCGTTATTTAAGCTCGGCGATCCTCTCTTCTATCTCCCGCCGGTCAGCAGCATTGGGCGACAGCACAAGATACCGCTCGTAAAACGAAACCGCTGTCTTTGCGTCCTTCAAATACTCGTCGTTGAGCATACCGATATTGAAACATGCTTCAGGGTTCCAGGGGTCGATATCCAGCGCTTCCTGGAACGCGCGCGCAGCCTTGTCGAATTCTTTTTCGTACAAAAATGTCCCGCCGAGATTATTGAAATATTTCGCCTGAAGCCTTATATAGGCCTGTTTCAATTTCTCAAACTCTTCCCGAGTCTTCTGATCCTCTTTCAGACGGCTGCGTAAAGACTCGATCTCCTTATCTTTGGCATCCAGCAATGACTGCATTTCCTGGATCCCTGCGCTCGAAGATGAAAACGCTGCTGCTTCAGTCTGGGCCGGCTGCGGCTTGACCCTGGGCTTTCTGCCCGGCACGGGCTGTCCGTCGATCGTATCGATGCTGTCCCAGTTGTAATAAAGCGGGCTCGGCTTATAATCAATCTTGATATATTCTTTTGTCTTTTCGAGGATCTTGGCCTCGATCCTCTTGCCTGATCTTAAAACAATGGTCTCGGCACAAGCAGGAGCGTTCATAAATACGCACGCCGCTATCAATATCACGCAAACCCGAAATATCATTGTATTATCAGAACCTGGGTTATCCACAGCGTTATCCACTTTTAATTGTGTCTGACACCTTTTTTTGACACCGTTTTTTAGCGCTTGGATTTGAGGTCGTGGCTGAGGATGATCGCTTCGGCGATGTCGCGCATTGATTTGCGGGTGTCCATGCTCTGCTTCTGGATGAGCCGGTATGCTTCCTGCGACTGGATATTTGCCTCGAGGGAAAGGATCTCTTTAGCGCGCTCGACGAGCTTGCGCGTCTGCAATGCCTCTTCGGCGCTGCGCGCGCGCACGACCAGTTCCGCATTCTCGATCGCAAGCGCTGCCTGGTTCGCCAGCGCAGTCAATATATTAAGCTCGGTCCTGGAGAACTCGTGTTTCTTCGACGTGTAACAATTCAAAACACCGATGACCCTGCCCTTGACTGCCAGAGGCACGCTCGCCAGAGACACCAGGCCTTCATCACTGGCAATATCCTGGTTCAGATACCGATCATCCTTTTGCAGATCAAGGACCACGACCGGCTTATTATCGAGCGCGGCAATGCCCGCGATGCCCTGGCCTAATTTGATGTTCGGCTTCTTGTTATAGGCCTCGGAAACCGACTGTGTTGCCCGGATCACCAGTTCCTTCTTCTCCTCATCGAGCATCATAAGCGACGATATCTTTGAATGCATGACCTCGGCAGTGACCTGTACGATAAGACGCAGCAATTCATCCACATACATGCCCGATGCGATAAGATTGGCGACCTTCGACAGCGCCTCGATCTGTTCAAGGTATATGCGGTACCCGTCTTCTTTTTTCTTTGCCGCTGCTTTTTTTGCCATTGCTATTTCCTGTGCGTCCGGACAAACGTTTCCATGCGCAGCAATGCCTCTTTGAGCTTTTCGAATGCGGTCGCGTACGATATGCGGATATTATCCGTGTATTCGTCGCCGAACGCCGTGCCCGGGACGACCGCGACCTTCTGCGCGGTCAAAAGCTTCTGCGCAAACTTAAGGCCGTTCATGCCCGTCTTCCTGACAGACGGGAACGCGTAAAAAGCGCCCTGGGGCATATGGCATTTGAGCCCTATTTTATTGAGCCGGGTGACGACAAATTCCCTGCGGCGCTTATATTCGCGCTTCATGTTCTCGACAGACTGCTGGCTTGAATGCAGGCCTTCGCAGGCTGCCATCTGGCTCGTGATCGGCACGCACATGATCGTATACTGATGGATCTTGGTCATTGCCGCAATGAGGTCCTTTGGCCCGCACGCATATCCCACGCGCCAGCCGGTCATTGCAAAGCTCTTGGAAAAACCGTTGAGGTACAGCGTATATTCTTTTGCGCCCGGCAATGACGGGAATGCAGTATGCGTAAAATCATACGTCAGGTCGCAATAGATCTCATCGGTGATGCATAAAATCTTATGGCCGATAAGCACTTTCTTGAGCTGTTCCAGTTCTTTTCTCGTATAGGATACGCCCGTCGGGTTTGCAGGATAATTGAAGATGATCCCCTTTACCTTCGGATCGATGTGTTTTTTCAGGTTCTGGGGCGTCAGTTTGAAATCGTCCTTGCGCGTATCGATATACACCGGGATGCCGCCTGCAAGTTCGGTCATGGGCCCGTATGACACATAACTTGGCATAGGCACGAGGATCTTGTCCCCGGGGTTCATGATCGCGCGCAGCGCAAGGTCAACGCCTTCGCTCACGCCGACGGTGACAAGGATCTCGTCCTCTGCCGAATACGATATCCCGAAGGTGTTCTTCAAATAGCTATGGATCGCCAGCCGCAGCTTTAACAGCCCCTTGTTCGAGGTGTATGAGGTAAAACCCTGCTCGAGCGACGTTATTCCTGCCTCGCGGATCTCCCACGGCGTGACAAAATCAGGCTCGCCGACGCCGAGAGAAATAACGTCCTTCATGCCGAGCACCAGGTCAAAGAACGCCCTGATGCCTGACGGTTTCATTGTTTCGACTGTTTTTGAAATATAATTTTTCATCTTTTCAATACGAGATCGCGATCCGCTTGTCCTCTTCCTTCTGCTTGAGCATGACCCCGTCTTCTTTATATTTTTTGAGCATGAAATGCGTGACCACGCCCCTGACATTCTCCATGGGCGATAATTTCTCCGCGACGAACCGGGACACCGTATGGATATCGCGGCCTCTGACGATCAACAACAGATCATAGGTGCCTGAAACCAGGAAACAACTTGCTACTTCCGGGAATGAATAGATCCGTTGCGCGACCTTATCGAACCCGAGGTCTTTCTGCGGCACAAGATTCACCTCGATAAGAGCGCGCACCTCTTCATTGCGCACCTTTACTATCTCGCGGTTGATGACCGCCTTATATTTGAGTATTACGCCGTCTTTCTCATACTGGTTGATCTTCTTTTTGACGTCCGCGACCTTCTTCTTCGTCATTCGGGCGATCTCTTCAGGCGTCACGCGCGCGTCTTTTTCCAATATCTCCAATATCTCGTCCATACGAAACCTCCGGTCTTATGCGGCTTTTAAGGGATAAAACAAGCCGCCTTCCTGCGTTTATGCTCGGAACAACGGATCAGTTTCTTGACTTTATCCACTTTCGCTTTGCTCAATCGCTGCGGCTTCTTTTTTTCGATCCTGCTGATGATCTCATCAAGTTCAGGATACAAAATGCCCATTTCGCCTTCATCAGTCTGCCCGGGCCAGAGGCCGGCAGTCGGGGCTTTGTCGATGATTCCCCGCGGTATGCCTAGTTCAACGGCGAGTTTGCGCACCTGGGTTTTCAATAAACTTCCGATAGGCAGGATATCGCTTGCGCCGTCGCCGAATTTCGTAAAATAACCCGCAACGACTTCGGATTTATTGCTCGTGCCGCAGACAAGATAACTCATCTTCCTGGCAAAATAATACAACGCGATCATGCGCAGCCGCGGCCTGATATTGGCCTGCGTCATGCGGTCCGCCGCGGGCAAAGCGCGTATCAACGCGTCATATGTTTTTGAAAGATCAACTGTCTTGGTGGTGATTCCGAATTGACGAGCACACAGCTTTGCGTCAGCCGCATCCTGCGTGTGGCTGTGGCAGGGCATCAGAAGCGCCAGGACATTCCGTGCTCCAAGCGCTTTTTTTGCAAGCACTGCGGTGACGCACGAATCCAGGCCGCCGCTCAAGCCCAGAACGACCCCGCGGGCATGCGCTGCCTTGACCTGCCTGCATAACCAGAGTATGATCCTTTTTTCCATAATAATAGGGAAATTATAACATATAACCAAGCGCTTCACAAGGGAAAGGGCTAAAAACGGGGTCAGAATTATTTATTTGCCGCGATGGAAAGCATGGGGACGGTTCTCAAAGAGAACCGTCCCCATGCTTTCTGTCGATCTCAAATAAATAATTCTGACCCCGTTTTTAGCCCTTGTTTTACAGTTCCTCGGTGTGGTGCTTGACGATCTTGCCTTCGACCATGTAGACGACGTCTTCGGCGATGTTGGTGGCGTGGTCGCAGATGCGCTCAAGATAGCGTGCGACGAGAAGCAGGGCTACTGCCCGGTCAACGGTAGACGTGTCTTTGGCCATATAATCGTTGATAAGCTCGCTTTGCACCTTATCGCGAAGCTGATCGGCTTCAGGGTCAGACAGCATCACGTTCTTGGCAAGCACGCTGTCCCTGCTGACGAACGCGTCAATGGAATCCTTGACCATTTTCTGCGCAATGGCGGAAAGTTTCGGTATATCGATAAGCGGCTTTAAAAGCGGCTTATCGACAAGTTCCACCACCCGCTGGCAGATATCCACTGCAAGGTCCGCAATGCGCTCAAGGTCGGCATTGATCTTCAACGCGGTCGCGATGAACCGCAGGTCGCCTGCCATGGGCTGGTTCCGCGCAATAAGATCTATGCACTGCTCGTCAATAGCGTTCTCCATGCTGTCGATCTTTTTGTCATTGGCAATGACGTCCTCTGCCTGTGCCCGATCCCTGGCCTTTAACGCCTCGATGGACCGGAATATGGCCTCCTGGGTCATAACGCCCATTTTCAGGATCTCCTGATGCAGGTCTTTCAGCTGGTCATCAAAATGTCTTTGCATGCTTTACTCCTTGTGATTATCCGTATCGTCCGGTTATATAATCTTCGGTGCGCTTGTCCCGGGGCGCGGTGAACACCTGCGCAGTTGCGCCGAACTCGATCATTTCTCCGAGCAGCATAAAGCCGGCCTGGTCAGATACCCGCGCTGCCTGCTGCATATTATGCGTCACGATTATTATAGTATAATCCCGTTTTAACTCACGCATTAATTCCTCGATCCGGGCGGTTGCCTGCGGGTCGAGCGTTGAGCACGGCTCATCCATCAACAGGACTTCCGGCTTTACCGCGATCAAACGCGCGATGCAGAGCTTCTGCTTCTGCTCAAGGGACAATGACAACGCGGATTTTCTCAATCTATCCTTCAGGTCATCCCATAAAAGCACAGCCTTGAGACTTTTCTCAACAACAGCATCGAGTTCATTGCGGTCAGAGACCAGGCCGTGTATTTTCAAACCGAACAGGATGTTCTCGCTCACCGACAGCGGGAACGGGTTAGGCCGCTGGAACACCATGCCGACTTTTTTGCGAAGATCGATAAGATCGGCATCGGGGCCGATGATATTGACCCCGTCGATCATGATCCGGCCGCTGGTGCGCACGCCTTCCACCAGGTCGTTCATCCGGTTGAACGTGCGCAGCATGGTGGATTTTCCGCATCCCGAAGGCCCGATGATCGCAGTGATCATATTCCCGCGAAACGCTGCGTTCACGTCTTTTAATGCCTGGAAATCGCCATACCACAGGTTCAAACCCCCGGCCTCGATAACCGGCTTGCTGATCGTCGTATGCAATACAGTCTGCGTCATCCGAATTTTCCCCGTATGTAGCCGTCAGTGCGTTTGTCAGAAGGCGCGGTGAACATCTTGTCTGTTTTGTCCAGTTCGACGAGCTCGCCTGAAAGAAAGAATGCGGTCCGGTCGCCTACGCGCGCTGCCTGCTTGACATTGTTGGTCACCAGAACTATCGTATAATCCTTCTTTAAGATCATCATGGTCTCTTCTACCTTTGCGGTAGAAATAGGGTCAAGGCCCGAGCATGGCTCATCGAACAAAATCACGTCCGGACCCACTGCGAGCGTGCGCGCAATGCACAGACGCTGCTGCTGGCCGCCTGAAAGCTTGAACGCCGATGTATGCAGCCGGTCCTTGACCTCGTCCCAGATGAACGACTGCTTGAGCGACTGTTCCACGATCCCGGCTATTTTCTTCTTTCCCCTGACCCCGTGCATGCGCGGCCCGTAGGCAACATTGTCAAAGATGGATAAAGGCAGCGGCAGAGGCAGGGCGAATACCATGCCGATCTTTCTGCGCAGGACCTCGCAGTCGATCTTCTGCACATCCCGTCCGTCCATGGATACGGCCCCGGACATGCGAAATTCCGGGTTTTCTTCATTCAGGCGGTTGAGCATGCGTAAGAACGATGTCTTTCCGCTGTTCGACGGCCCGATAACGCTTAATATCTCGTTCTCGTGTATGCGCATGGTCACGTTTTTCAACGCCTGCGTTCTGCCGAACCATATATCAAGCGCTTCGATGGAGAACTTCACCATTTCTTTTTCTTCCTGAATTGATACCGTATGATGATCGCCACAAGGTTCATGAACAACACCATGACCAGAAGCACCAGCGCTGTGCCATAGCGGACCTTTTCATCGACATTGGGAACCTGTGTCGAGATGACATACAGATGATACGGTAATGCCATTGCCTGGTCGAATATCGACTGCGGCAGGCGCGGCAGATAAAACGCTGCAACGGTGAATAAGATCGGCGCGGTTTCGCCTGCTGCCCTTCCGAGGCCCAGGATCGTGCCGGTGATAATGCCGGGAATCGCATTGGGCAGGACAATATGCCTGATGGTCTGCCATTTGCTTGCCCCTAATGAGAGGCTCACTTCTCGGAATGAATACGGGACTGCCTCAAGCGCCTCGCGCGACGCAGTGATGATCAAAGGAAGGATCATAATGCCCAGGGTCAGGGAACCTGAGAGGATCGATGCCCCGAACTTGAAAAATACAACGAACAACGCAAGGCCGAACAGGCCGTAAACGACCGACGGCACGCCGGCAAGGTTCACGATGGCCAGCTTGATCGTGCGCGTGAGCATATTGTCTTTTGCGTATTCGCTCAAGTATATCGCTGCAAACAGCCCGATGGGCAAAGCGAATACAATAGCGCCGGTTACCAGATACAGCGTTCCGACGATCGCGGGGAATATGCCGCCTGCGCGCATGCCCTGGCGCGGCATCTCTGACAAAAACTGCCAGGTTATTGCAGGCCAGCCTTTCTGGATAATAACGACAACGACCAGGCCGACCGGGATGATGATCAGCAATGTCGAAAGCAAAAGGAAGAAAAAAGCGATTTTTTGCGTTCGTAAAGGATGTTTGCTCATTTATTTTTATGCAGGAACAGGTCCGCGGTCACATTGACCGCAAAACTGATGATAAACAGGATGATGCCGATCGCAAACAGCGCGAAATAATGCTCGCTGCCCACCACCGCCTCTCCCATTTCCGCTGCGATGGTCGCGGTCAATGTCCGCAGCGGCTCAAGAAGGCCGCGCGGGATGACTGCGGAATTACCCGTGATCATCATGACCGCCATGGTCTCTCCGATCACCCTGCCGATGCCCAGCATCACCGCTGCGACGATGCCGCTCGATGCCGCAGGCAAAAGCACGCGCCAGATCGTCTGCCAGTGCGTGGCGCCAAGGGCGAACGCGCCTTCTTTGTATGACTTGGGTACGGCATACAGAGCGTCCTCAGCGATGGAAACAATGGTCGGCATTGCCATGAATGCCAGAATAATAGAACCTGAAAGGCCGGTCAGCCCTGTTGACAGATGGAACACGTTCTTGACCAGCGGCACAAGCGTTACCATGCCGATGAACCCAAGCACCACGCTCGGTATCGCGGCCAATAATTCAATACCGCCTTTGAGCACCTCTTTGGTCCTGCCCGGAGCGATCTCGGCGATATAGACTGCACATCCCACGCCGATGGGGACTGAAATAACAGCTGCGCCGAACGTCACCCAGAGCGACCCCAGGATCAAAGGCAGGATACCCAGCTGCGCAGGTTCTGAAATAGGATACCAGCTCCTGCCCGCCAGGAATTCTCCGGGCCGGACGAACTTGAACACGGACAATCCTTCTTTCAGGAGAAAAATAAAGATAAGCGCCACAAAAATAACAGAAGCCAATCCGCACAAAAGGATCAGCTTCTCGATGATGAATTCTTTGATCTTTCGCAGCATACGGTTACCCGGCTCAACGCCGGGCGCGTTATTTGATCGGAACAAAGTCTGTTTCTTTGACTATGGCCTGTCCTTCGGGCGATAATGCAAATTCGATGAACTTCCGGACCGCTTCGTCCTGCCGGCTTTCGACGCAGAAGAACAAAGGCCTGGAGATCGGATACAGCCCTTTCATGACATTGTCAATGGTCGGCTCGACATACTCTGATGTCCCGTCTTTGGCAACAGCGACCGTCTTTTGTTTCGGGGAAATATACCCCATGCCGTAATATCCGATCGACGACGGATTTCCTGCGACCTCATCCGCAATGGCCTGTGATGATGAAAGCATAAGCGCGCCTGCGGCGAATTCCGCTTTCGAGCTTGGATCGTTCTTTCGCAGCACATGCTCTTTAAAATACACATGCGTGCCGGAATTCACTTCACGCGACAGGATGACGATCTTCGCATCAGCGCCGCCTACCTGTTTCCAGCTCGCGATCCTGCCGCTGAAAATATCGGCCAACTGGTCGAGCGTCAGCTTTTCGACCGTGTTCTTCGGATGAACAACAACAGCGATACCGTCCAAGGCAACCTTGATCTCAACAGGATCATGGCCTTGGGCCTTTGCCAGGTCGATCTCTTTCTGCTTGATATTGCGCGACGACATGGCGATATCGCACGTGCCTGATATAAGGCTTGCCATGCCCGTGCCTGAGCCACCTCCGGTCACTGCGATGAAATCAGCGGGATTCTTCTCCATGTATTTCTCAGCCCATGCCTGGCCGAGATTGACCATGGTATCCGAACCCTTGATCTGCAAAGCGCCTTTTTTCCCTGCCGCAAGCGCCGGGACCGCTATGACCATTATTGCTGCCATACCCCATAATATCTTTCTCATCATATCCTCCTTGCGATCTTTGATATGTTTATACAACTACCCTGTTATGGCGCTATGAAGTGTATGTTAAATCTATGTTAAACTTTTACAGGGGAAGGGTGAACCAGAAGCGGGAGCCGATGCCTTCGGTGGATTCGACGCCGACAGCTCCGTTGTGGAGCTCGACGATATGTTTGACGATTGACAGCCCGAGCCCGGTGCCGCCAAGCTCGCGCGACCGGGCCTTGTCAACGCGGTAGAAACGCTCGAAAATACGCGGAAGATCTTTTACCGGAATGCCGATGCCTGAATCCTGCACAGATACCACAATCTTTCCTGCTTCTTCCCTGCAGGCAATGACCAATTCTCCTTTTTCCTTGTTGAACTTCACGGCATTGTCGATCAAATTGGTGAACACCTGTTCGATCTTGGCCTTATCTGCCAGGACGCTCATATCAGAAGGGATAAGGTTTTTGACCGCGATAGACTTCTTTTTGATCGAAACGCCAAAGTCCGAAAACACCTTATCAACCAGGTCTTTAAATTTCACTTGCTCTTTTGCAAGCGCTGACCCTTTTGATTCAAGATATGACAGGTCGAGCAGATCATTGATAAGGTTGTTCAGCCGGTCCGTGTGCTCCTGGATAATGTGCAAAAAATGCACAGCGTGTTCTTTATCCTCGAGGGCGCCTTCCCGCAGGGTCTCGACAAAACCCTTGATCGAGGTGAGCGGCGTTTTCAATTCGTGGGACACGTTTGCTACAAAATCCGTCCTGACGGTCTCGAGCCTGCGCATCTCGGTCACGTCATGCGCGACAATAAGGCAGCCGGCAACCGCGCCTGCCTCCACGATCGGCACCGCGTTCAACTGCAGGATCTTATGCACAGGCCAGACGATAGCCAGTTCGCGGGATACGATGGTGTTCGAACGCAGGACCTGGTGGATAACCTCGGCAATATCATTGTTCGGGATGATTTCCAGGAACGTTTTACCCTGCGCCCGGGACTGGGTGACGGCGAACATGCGTTCGATGGCAGGATTCACGGCAATGACCGCCGTTTCCTTATCGAGGACCATGATCCCTTCGACCATGCTCTGAAAAATGGCGCGCAGCTGCTGGTTCTGGACCTCAATGAGCCGGATCTTCTCCTCGATATGGCCTGCCATGCCGTTCAATGTCTGAGCGAGCCTGCCCATTTCATCAGGAGAATCAAGATGTATCCGGTGGCTGAATTCGCCTTTTGAGAATTTTTCCGATGCGTAGATGAAGCGGTTAACCGGCCTGATAAAGCTTCGCGCTAATAATGTCCCCAGTATGAACGCCGCTCCGAGACCCACCATGAGACTGAACAGGAGCGTCTTGCGCGTTGTTCCGAGGACGGCCTGTATCCGCTCCAGCGGCAAGGCAAGCCGCAGAACTGCCTGTATGGACCCTTCTGACTTGAGAGGAACGGCGACATACAGCATATCGGCCTTCAGCGTTGCGGAATAGCGGATCTCGGATCCGGTAGCATTGTTCAGAGCGGCCCTTACTTCGGGGCGCTGGCCATGGTTCTCCATAGTTGGGATATCGGCAAATGCTTTCTGGGAATCAGCCAGCACAACCCCTGCAGGGTTAATAACCGTAATGCGAGCGGGGATCTTCGAACTGAACCTTTTGATCGCGGCATCAAGACGTACGGGGTCATGCAACAAACCGGCGCCGCTTATCAATGAATCCTCGATCAACATCGCCTGCCTGATCAGAGACGATTTAATATCTTCGAGGACGCTGTTTTCGAGTTTTTGATCGAGGTTGAAATAGACGAACGTGAACGGGATGACGAGGAGCGCGGCAAATGAAAGGATAAGCTTTACCTTGAAGCTTCGCAGCCGCTGCATGCTATTCTTCAAACCGGTAGCCATAATTCTTGACCGTGACGATATGCCGCGCCGCTGTCTTCAGTTTCCTGCGCAGGGTGCGGATGTGCACGTCCACGGTGCGCGTCTGGATCTCCGTTGCGCGGTCATAGCCCCAGATGGTATCGAGCAGGTAATCGCGCGACAGCATTCTTCCCTTTGCCTTGATCAGCGTTTTCAAAAGTTCGAACTCTTTTGACGTCAGGGCAACGGGTTTTTTATTCACCGAAACGCTGATCCTCGCAAGATCGATGCACAGGTCGCCGACGGTCAGGGTATCGGGTATCTGCCCTTTTTCCTGCGTCCTGCGCAGGACCGCTTTGATCCGGGCCAAAAGCTCGCGCGGGCTGAAAGGCTTGGTCATATAATCATCCGCGCCGAGCTCTAAACCAACGACCTTATCCGATTCCTGCCGCTTGGCGGTAAGCATGATAATGGGGATCTTCGCGGTAGGAGGCTCTTTTTTCAGGGCCCGGCATACTTCAAGGCCGTCCATAACGGGAAGCATCAGGTCGAGCACCATAAGGTCTGGGTGCTCTTTGCGCGCAGCCTCAATTGCATCCTCGCCGTCATAGCAGGCGACAGTCCGGTATCCCTCTTTCTTGAGGTTATACTCGATCATTTTGACGATATCTTTTTCATCGTCAACTATAAGGATCTTTTCTTTCATGGATTTCAGAGGGCTAAAAACGGGGTCAGAATTATTTATTTGTTAGCTATGCGCATTGCGGCAAATAAATAATTCTGACCCCGTTTTTAGCCTCCCTTCCCTACTGCAGGCCTTCGGTGACTGCCTGGGCCACGTTGTTGAGGTGGTCGCCGATCTTTTCGAGATTGCTGATGGTATCGAGAAAAATAACGCCTGAGAGGACATTACAGGATCCTTGTTCAAGGCGCTTGACATAGTTATTCTTGAGTTTATCCCGCAGGGTGTTGATCTGACATTCCTGCTGGAGAACTTTCTTTGCTTCGTCAAGATTATTGGAAGACAACGCGGCGACGGAACAACCGATCATCCTGTTGATATCGTCGCCCATGACCTTCAATTCCGTCAATGCTTCAGCGGAAAGAGGCAGGGAACGCTCTATTTTCTGCTCGACAAGGTCCCGCAGGTTTTCCGCATGGTCGCCGATCCTCTCGACGTCGTTGACCGCATGGATAAGCGCCGGGATTTTCCTGGACTCATCAGCGCTCAATTCCTGCTGCATGATCTCGACCAGGTAATTGGTGATGGCGGTGCGCAGCGCATCGACCGCCTCTTCGCTGCGGGATATCTTTTCCATATTCCGGGCGCTGTTCTTATAGAGCCCGTCCATTGCCGTTGCGACCATTTTTTGCGTCAGGCCCAGGACCCGGACGATCTCCTTTATCGCAGCTTCGATGGCGATCGGAGGCGTGTTCAAAAGATGCCGTTCCAGATATTTCGGCATTGATTCCATTTCTTCTTCTTCTTTGCCCTTGATCACTCTGGTCAGCAAAGATGCAAAAAGCGGGATAAAGGGGATAAAAATAACCGTGTTGATCAGCTTGAACATCGTATTGGCGTTGGCGATCTGCCTGGGCAAAGATCCGGACGTCAAGACGGCAAGATGCTCGAACGCATTCAGGAACGGCAGGAATATAAGCACGCCGATAATGTTGAACATGATATGGCCCATGGCAGCACGACGGGCTGAGACATTGGTGCCCACCGAGGCGATAAGCGCCGTAACGCAGGTGCCGATATCGCACCCGAGCATGAGCGGGATCGCGGTCCTGAGATCGATAAGATTTGCCATGGCAAGGCTGATGATCATACCGGTCGTGACCGAACTGCTCTGCACCACCGCAGTGACAAGAAATCCCGCGAAAATTCCCAGCAGCGGATTCTTCCCGAAGGTCAGGAACAGATCGTTGAACCAGGCATAATCGCCCAGGGGCGCGATGACCTGGGTCAGGATATTGAGCCCGAGGAAGAGTATGCCGAAACCCAGCATGAACTCGCCGATATACTTGTGATTTTTCTTCCTGGCCAGAAGCAGAATGAGCATGCCTGCGCCGATAATGGGCAGGGCATAATCCGTCAGCTTGAACGCGATCAACTGGCCGGTCACGGTGGTGCCGATATTGGCCCCGAATACGACACCGAGCGCCTGCACCAGGGACATAAGGCCTGCGTTGACAAAACCGACCACCATGACGGTCGTAGCCGATGAAGACTGGATAACGCTCGTTATTCCCGCGCCCACGACCACTCCGCGCACGGGGCTGCCGGTCAGGTTATGCAGGATCCTGCGCATGCGGTCGCCCGAGGCCTTATGGAGCCCTTCACTCATCTCGGCAATGCCGTAGATGAACAGGCCAAGACCACCGACAACGCCGAATATGATCTCTTTTACCATGAACGATCCTTTTTATTCATTTACCGATGTTTGTTCTTCGAGGATCTGCACGTGCCGAGCCTGCGGCCTTTCCAGACATTGACGCACACGCCGCAGATATACTGATTGACCGTATTGCGCTTTTCAAAACCCTGAAGCTTTTCAAAACAGGCGCGGTGATCAAAATCGCCGGAGGACTCTTTTATGGCCCCTGCTGGACATAGTACTACACACGCGCGGCATTGTCCACAATCTTCTTTGGCCGGCGTATCGGCCATCAAGGGCATATCGGTCAGGACCGTGACCAGCCGGATTTGTGCGCCGAATTCCCTCGTCACCAGCAGATTATTCCTGCCGATCCAGCCCAGTCCTGCCAGAACGCCCAGGTGCTTATGCGACAGATGCGCTGTCTGCTTTTTCCAATCAAGAAGCTGCGAGGCCGGGATCGGCAAGGCATAAAACCCCTTGTCCTGGATGTAGTTGGACATCCTGAACGCGCACAGGTCAAGGAAAGTGTTGGCTGTTTTATAATGATGCGAATACAATCTGGTCGGTTCCTGATGTATTTCCGCAAGGACTGCGGATGAAAGGCGCGTTCCCGCCACAATGGCATACCTGACCCGGGCAATCACATCCTTTGATAAGGCAAAGCCGGATTTGACATGGGCGATGTCCGCGACGCCGAAAAGATCCAGGCCCAGCCCTTTGCTCAATGTGCGCAATGCCTTATTGTTTGTTGTGGTCTTTTGCATTGATCTTCCTTAAATACACCATAAGTATCGATATTGCCGCAGGCGTAACGCCCGAGATGCGCGACGCCTGTCCGAGGTTCACGGGTTTGAACGATTTTAATTTCTCTCCGATCTCCCGCGATATGCCGGGGATGGCCGCGTAATCAAGTTCCAACGGCAATCGTATCTTTTCCAGATGCTCGAATTTGTCCACCTCGGCACGCTGGCGCTCGATGAAACCGGAGTATTTTATATCGATCTCGGCCTGCTGCGCAACAGCTGCAGGCAGATCAAGGCAAACGCCGGGAATGCGCGCAAGCAAAGGATACGTGATCTCCGGCCGCCTGAGAAGGTCCGCAAGCGTCGTTCTCTTCTTCAAAGGCGAGCTTTTCAACCCTGCCAGGTATTTCGCCACAGCCGGCGACTGCTTGACCGGGTGTTTGTGAAAGAATGCAATGGCGTTTTTTATTCCCCGGGCTTTCTTCCTGACCCGCTCGAAATGCGCCTTTGAAACGAGTCCTGCGGCATATCCGTGTTCTGCGAGCCGTATATCGGCATTATCCTCCCGCAGCACGAGCCGGTATTCGACGCGCGAGGTGAACATGCGATACGGCTCGTTCGTCCCTTTCGTGGTCAGGTCGTCGATAAGCACGCCGATATAACTGCTTGCGCGGTCAAGCACGAGCAGTTCCCTCTTCTTCGCGCGCAGAGCCGCATTGATGCCCGCGATCAGCCCCTGCGCGGCCGCTTCCTCATAACCGGTCGTGCCGTTGATCTGGCCTGCGGTAAAAAGATTCCTGATGCGCTTTGTCTCAAGCGAAGGGAATATCTGCGTGGGCTCGACGACGGTATGCTCGATGCCGTAGCCGAACCGCAGGACTTTTGCGCGCTCGAGGCCTTTGATGGAATGGAGTATGGCAAGCTGCACGTTTTCAGGCAGGCTCGTCGAAAGGCCGTTGGGATATACCTGATCCGTATGATACCCTTCGGGCTCGAGGAATATCTGATGGCGCTCTTTGTCCCCGAAACGCACGATCTTATCCTCGATGGACGGGCAGTACCGAACGCCGGTCGAAAGTATTTTACCCGTGAACAGCGGGGATTTATCAAGATTATCAAGGATGATCTGATGCGTTTGTTTGTTCGTATAGGTAATATGACAGGGGATCTGGCGCTGTTTCAAACGCCCGGTAGAAAACGAGAAGGGTTTGGGAGGCCGGTCGCCTTCCTGCACGATCAGCCGGCTGTGATCGATGCTTTTCGTATCAAGCCGGGGGCAGGTGCCTGTCTTGAACCGCAAAAGTTCGAATCCCAGGCCTTTCAGGTCATCGGTGAGCGCAGTGCACGCGCGCTCGCCCTGCCTGCCGCCCGGATGAGACTGCAGGCCGACATGCATCAGTCCGGCCAGGAACGTGCCGGGGCATAACACAACGCATGCGGCCCGGAGTTCCGTCCCTCCTTCAAGCACCACCCCGAGCACAGTGGTATCTTCGACAACGAGCCCTTCGACCTCTGCCTGCTTGAACGAAAGGTTCTTTTGTGCTTTGACCGCGCGGGTCATATACCGTATATACAGGCTGCGGTCTATCTGCGCGCGCGAGGATTGCACCGCTGCGCCTTTCGAAGCGTTCAGGATGCGGAATTGCATGCCGCAGGCGTCAGCCGCTTTTGCCATTTCTCCGCCGAGCGCGTCGATCTCCTTGACAAGCTGGCCCTTGCCGACGCCGCCGATAGCGGGATTGCAGGACATGTGGCCGATAGTGTCGAGCCGCAGGTTCACCATAAGCGTGGAACAGCCCATACGGCTCGCAGCCAAAGCCGCTTCGATGCCGGCATGGCCTGCTCCGACGACAATGACATCATAGGTATGCATAACGGGATTATTATACTATCCGCAGGCGTACTTGACAAGCAAAGGCAGTATCTCGCGGGCGCGCACCTCGCCCAGAGACCCTAATTTTGCGGTTTTTTCGGAAAATGACATGGACCCGTCGGGCTTGATACTGCCGCCTGATATCAACACCGGCACCGGCAATGCGGAATGAGCCTTCATCTGGCATACGGTGCACAGGTCAGAAGTAACGCAGATGATATAGTCCTCAAGCTTTAACGTCGAGATCAAATTGCCTATGTAATGCGCATCGATCGCCTCGATGACCGCTTTTTTATCCATGCAGTCGCCGTCATGGCCCGGGTCATCCGGGCCCTTGATATGGACATACAAACAGTCGAAACGGTTCAGCGAATCCGCGGCGATCTTCGCCCATACCGGATAATCGACATCGAGAAGCCCGGTCGAACGCGGAACCTCGACGATCTCCATGCCGGTCAAAAGCGCGATCCCCCGCTCGACAGGCATCTGCACGAAACAGCCGCATTTCATGCCGTATATATCGGACACCTGCGGGAACCGCGGCAGGCGGTCTCCGGCTGAACGGGTCAATATGAAGTTTGCGGCAGGCTTTCCCTGGTCGATCCTGCGCCTGTTGACCTCTGATGCCTCCAGGACCTTGCGGGATTTCTCGATGAATTCATTGAGGACATCTGCCGCCTCCTGCGCCGCCGCGTCATCCTCGAAGCCGGGCATCGGGGCCGCCTTCCTGACCACGGCTTCGAAGCTGCGCGGCGCAATGCCGAACATGCCTTCGCGCACATATGCAGGATCGGTATTGGTGATACAGCCCGATAACGCGGCGCGGATGCCCCTGATGACGAGGACCGCCCGGTGTCCGACGGTATTCTTGAACTCAAAAGTGGCGTTTACGAGTGTGACTTTTGTATTGACTTCTTTGGCAAGCGCGGCGGCTTCTTCGGTCAAAAGGCTGCGGTTGACGCGGCGGTCGATGATCGCCGTGCCGTCTTTATCAACCGTCGCGAAGTTGGCCCGCAGGGCAAGATTCCCGTCAGCGATCCTGATCCCTTCGCTGAACGCCTCGAGCGGCCCGCGGCCGGTGTAATATTTATTTGTATCGTATCCGAGCAGTCCGATGACGGCGATGTCCGATTCGGGGGCGATGCCGGGCGAGAATGTGCAGGCAGTAGCGGTGATGCCTTGCTGGGCGAGGCGGTCAAGATGAGGGGTCGCAGCGGCCTCTAACGGAGTTTTGCCGCCCAGCTGACTGAGCGGCAAGTCTCCGAGACCATCGAGGATGATATAGATTATTTTCTTCAAAATCTTAGCATTTGGAAAAACCGCAGGCATGGCATTTGACACAGCCTTCTTCGTGGCGCAATGCGCCCCCGCAGTCCGGGCACACGCCGACGATCTCGCCCGAAGCGCCCTTGTCCTGTATGAGGTCATCGCGATGCGAATGCTTCATGGCGACCTCGGCGGTCGCGGCGATCTTCATGTGCGACTGGTCGTTGACGAGCCTGCGCTCGACGACGCGGGCGATGGCGTCGGCGCACGAGAATATGCGCTGGCCTTTTTCCCACGACGGCGAAGGGCAGCGGATATTGCGCAGCTGCTCGATGATGGATTTGACCTCGACGCCGGCCCTGAACGCAAGCGACACCATCCTGCCGAGCGCCTCGAGCTGGCTTGCGGCGCAGCCGCCCGCCTTGCCCATCTGGGTGAACAGCTCGAACGGCTTGCCGTCTTCGTCGATATTGATGGTGACATAGAGGTTCCCGCAGCCGGTCGCGACCTTGGTTGTGGTGCCGATGATGACCTCGGGCCGGGGCCGGGGCGTGATCTTTCCGGGCTCGATCTTCGATTCCTGCACCTCTGCCGCCGCGGGCTTATGGTTGATATTGAGCACCTGTTCTTCGCGGCTGCGGTCGCGGTACACGGTAATGCCCTTGCAGTTCAGCTCATAGGCCAGAAGATATGCCTTGCGCACGTCGTCCTGCGTGGCCTCATGAGGGAAGTTGATCGTCTTCGAAACGGCATTATGCACGTATTTCTGGAACACTGCCTGCATGCGCACGTGCCATTCGGGCGAGATATCGTGCGCGGTGACGAATACCCGCTTGACGTCCTCGGGAATGCCGTCGATATGGGCGAGGGTGCCGCTCTCGGCGATCTTTTCCATAAGTTCCCTGCTGTAGAAGCCGCGCGCCTTGGCGGTTTCCTCGAACAAAGGATCGACCTCGACAAGTTTATCGTTATCCATGACATTGCGGTAATACGAGATCGCGAACAGCGGCTCGATGCCGGACGAACACGGGCCGGCGATGATGCTGATCGTTCCGGTGGGCGCGATGGTCGTGAGCGTCGCGTTGCGCACCTGTATGTCCTTCTTATCCCAGGTGCTTCCCTTATACGCAGGGAACGTCCCTTTTTCTTTTGCGAGCGCTTCGGAGGCCTCGCGCGACACATCCAGGATAAAAGACATGACCTTGTCCCCTAAAACCACCGCCTCGTCGCTGTTATACGCGATCCCGAGCCGGATGAGCATGGTCGCCCATCCCATGACCCCGAGGCCGATCTTGCGCGTCGCCTTGGTCGCCCGTTCGATCTCAGGAATGGGGAAACGGTTCACATCGATCAGATTGTCGAGGAAATATACCGCCAGGCGGGTCGTCCGCGCGAGCGCATCCCAATCCACCTCATACCGGTCCCCGCGCCTGATGCACAACTGGGCGAGATTGATGGACCCGAGATCGCAGCTCTCATACGGCAGAAGCGGCTGTTCGCCGCACGGATTGGTGCTCTCGATCTTGCCGAGCTTCGGGGTCGGGTTATCGATATTGATCTTGTCGATGAAGATAATGCCCGGCTCGCCGTTCTTATGCGCCTGTTTGACGATCAGATCGAATATCTCCCCGGCGTTCTCCTTGCCGATGACCGCGTTCGAATGCGGATCGATAATATCATAGTCATCCCCTTTGGCAAGATGCTGCATAAAATCGTCGGTGATGGCGACGGAGATATTGAAATTGTTTATTTCCTTATTATTCTCCTTGCACGTGATGAACTCCCGGATATCCGGATGGTCGGAGCGCAGGATGCCCATGTTGGCGCCGCGGCGCGTGCCGCCCTGTTTCACCGCTTCGGTCGCCGCATCATACACTTTCATAAAGGAGACCGGACCCGACGCGACGCCGCCGGTCGTCTTGACGACGGAGTTCTTGGCCCGCAGGCGCGAGAATGAAAAACCGGTGCCGCCGCCCGATTTGTGGATCATGGCGGTCGCCTTGAGCGTTTCGAAAATAGAATCCATGGAGTCCGCGATGGGAAGGGTAAAACAGGCGCTCAACTGCCCGAGCTCGCGCCCCGCGTTCATGAGGCACGGTGAATTGGGCACGAATTCAAGCGACGTCATCGCGTTATAAAATCTCTCCTCGAGCTGGGCGACCTGCTCGCCGGTCTTGCCGTAGAGTTTATCCGCCTCGGCAATAGCCCGGGCGACCCTGCGGAACATCTCTTCCGGGGTTTCGATGACCTTTCCTGCTTTATCGCGTTTGAAATACCGGCGCTCCAGGACCTTTATAGCATTGTGCGAAAGACGTAACGGCATTGCATCCTCCTAAATAAAAACGGTTTGCTGCGACACGACACGCGCCCTTGTGTCGATTCTCCTGAGATTATAAAACGCGGGAAGGGGTTTGTCAACAGAAAAACACAATATATTGTATTCCATAATACGGTGGGGCACTACCTGTTGTATGATTGTCGACGGAAAAACGCGGCGCCGCCGGCACGATCGAGGGCTATCTATCCTTGTTCGCCGATACCGCCTGGCACGATTCCCTGATAATAAGCTCGGTGGGCAGCACGATCCTGCGCACCGGCGCTTTCTTCTTCAGATTCATGATAACGCTCAATTCCTTGACCGATTCCTGCGCCATTTTAACGAGCGGCTGGCGCACCGTCGTCAATGAGACCGGCCCGTACAATCCCGACGGGTTGTCGTCAAAACCGACGAGAGAGACATCCGCGGGGATCTTGATCCCGCGTTCGCGCGCGACGGTCATGACCTCCAGCGCCATGGCATCCGATGCGACGAAGATCGCGGTCGGCGGATCGGGCAATCTGAACAGCTTCTCCGCGGCGGAGCGCGCCTGGCCGCGGGAATAATCGGTCTTGATGACATACTCTTCTTTCAGCGGGATGCCTTTTTTCGCGAGCGCCCGTTTATATCCTTCGAACCGGTGCGCCGCCGCCTGCGTGAATAATTCGCCGGCGATATGGGCGATCTTGCGGTGGCCGAGGCCGATCAGATAATTGACCGCGTTCTGCGAACCGCCGATATTATCGACCGCGATGCAGTGGACGTCGAGGTCTTCCACAAGATTGTTGATGACGATGGTCGGGATATTGCCCGCAAGGGCCTCTTCGACCTGCTGCCGGTTCTTGATGATATCCGCGAAGATAACGCCGCCCAGGCCGTTCAGGTTGAGCGACGTCCAGTCGTCGCTGATATGCAGCAGAAGGTCGAGCTTCAGCGCCGCGGCCATGGTGCCGATGCCGCGGATAAGCTCGAGCGCGTAGAACGAATAAAAAATGCCTTCGTAGCGGGGGATGACGAGCGCGATGACATTGCTTTTGCCTGTTGCAAGCCGCTGGGCGTTGACCGACGGCTTGAAATTAAGCTCTTTGATCGCGTCCTGCACCGCTGCCAGGTGCGCTTTTTTGACGCCGGGATTCTTATTGAGCACGCGCGATACCGTGCTGATGGAAACGCCGGCAAGTTTTGCCACATCCTTGATCGAAAGATTTTTCGAGGTGGATCTTCTCATATTTTATTTTATCAGGTCTCCGACCCGAAGCGGAGTATTCTCATCCTTGATATCGCAGGCGGCGATCCGATCTCTGGTCTGAATGACCTGCACGCTGCCGACCTGCTGTCCGTCCCGGTATACATTCAGCGTATCGCCGGTCTTGAGCTCGTGCGCCTGCCCGAGGTTCACGACAACGAAATTATTATCCCGGTCGACCGATATGATCCGGGCCTGTTTGCCGAAATCAGCTGCCGCGCCTGCGGCCTGCTGCTGCGGCCTGACAACGATCGGCGGCAACTGGATCGCTTCTTTGCGGCCGGACGTCCCGATCCGTTTATCTGCCTGCGGCTGCGGGCCGGTCCCCGCCTTGCTCGATTCCCTGGCATCGTCCATCTGGGCCCTGATATCGTCCATCTGGAACATCTGCTGTTTCACGTACAATTCCATGCTCGCGAGGCTGCTTTCGAGCGCGGCGTTCTTTGACTGCATGTCGGAAAGCTTTTTCTCGAGCGACAGCCTGCGCTCGCCCAGCGACTGGATCTGCTGGCGAAGCTGGCGGTTATCGGCATTGACCGCCTTGAGCCTTTTGGCTATTTCCAGTTTATCGGTCTTCTCGCGGGCAAGCTCCTGGGTCAGGGTATCGACCATCTTCTGATTATAATTCGAGGCATGCTGGATATCCTGCGTTTCGCGGGACATATTGTTGACCTCGAACACGAGGTTGTTCTTTTCAAGCGTGAGCTGATCGTTCGCCGCTTTCAGGTTCTTGAGCGTATCGCGCATCATCGAGACCTGGACCTCGAGGTCCGCTTTCTGTTTGAGGATGCCCGCCAGATACGCGTCGCTGAGCGTCGGAGCCGGGGCCGGCGCGGGGGCGGCCTCTGCCTGCGGGGCCTGCTGCGCCTCTTTTAACTTCCCGATCTCCTGCGCGAGCGCATCCCGCTCCTGGACGAGCTTATCGAATTCCTGCTGGATATGGGCGCGCTGGGCGTTCCCTTCATCGATGGCTTTTGTCAACTCGCCGATCTTGCCCTTCAACCCCGCGTTATCCGCGTTCAACGTCGAAACCTGCTGGGTCAGGTCCGTGTTCTGGTTCTGGAGGTCCTGGCGTTCGCGCTCGAGGGACTTGACTTTCAATCCCAAAAACATCATCACGATGAGGATAACGAACGCTGCCAGCCCGAAGACGATATACTTTATCTTATCCTGCATCGTACCTCCTCAAGGATCACCATAATTGGGCGAAAACCCTCTGCATCACGAGGCTTGCGGCGCCGAGAGCCACGGAATTCTCCCGCAGCTGGGAATACACGATCTTCAGATCCTCGGTCACTTCCCTGAACGCCCATTCCCTGACGGTCAATGTCACTTTATTAAGAAAATCCTCTCCCGCTTCTTCGAGGCCGCCGCCGATCACGACCATTTCGGGATTGAGCAGATTGACCAGATGCGCGATCTTGACCCCGAGCCTGCCCGCCGCTCTATCGAGCGCTGCCTGCGCAACGGGGTCTTTGGCGCGGTTGGCGATAAAAACGCTTTTGAGATCGATATTGTCCATCCGCGCCGACGTGAGCTTCAGGAACTTCTCCGCCTTCTCTTTGTCCTGCGACAGCCGCGCCCTGACGTCGTCGACAATGCCGAGATCCATTTCCCAGCGCTTTAAAAAACAGGGATTGCCCGCTTCGCAGTTGAACGCGCCCTGTTCCTTATAATTATATATGGACACCTCGCCCGCATATCCCTGCATGCCCCGGTAAATGGACCCGTTGATAACAAGGCCCGAGCCGACGCCGGAGAACATATAGACAAGATTCTTGATATCGGTCTCGATGCCGAGCCAGTATTCGCCGAACGCCGCGCTCGTGGCATCGTTCTCGATCAAAGTCGGAAGGTCGAATTCCCGTTCGATCATCGCCTTGAGCGGCAGATCGACCGACGCGTATGTGTAATAGTTATCCATCTTCTGCGGCCAGTGGATGGACCCGTCTTTTTTGTTCACGAGGCCCGCGATGCCGACGCCGATCCCCTTGATGTTCTGGCTGTACTCTTTTGACCGGCGGAATATCTCGCGGATCACCTCGAGAAGGCACTCGGTGATCTCCTTGACCGAGGGTTTGGGCCGCGCGATCTGGGTCTTCGTTATGATATTGCCCTTGAGATCCACAAGCAGGCCCACGATGTTCATGAGGTTCAAGCCCACGCCCACGACATACCCGCCCTGCGGGTTCAGGTCCAGGAGGACCGGCCGGCGGCCGCCTTCGGATACGTCGAGCTCTTTCTCATACACGAGATTGTGCTTGATGAAATCATCGATGTAATTGGAGATGGTGACGACGTTGATGCCGATCTCTTTGGAGATGTCGGGCCGCGAAATGGGGCCGCGCTTGCGGAGGATCTCGAGGATGTCGATGTTGCGTTTCTCTTTTTCGGTGAGATTATCTCCCAGCAAATTGGCAGGCTGCATCAGTATCCCTATTATGATAAATGTAGACGATATGCACCGGTATTGTTTTATTTATACTACGCATGAAAATATAAGTCAAGTATTTTTAATAAGTAATAGCGGTTTTTTTATTTCTTCGCGATGCCATTGACTAAATCCGGAAAATTGCTATAATTGATGCTATGCTGGCGTAGCTCAGTTGGTAGAGCAGCGCTTTCGTAAAGCGCGGGTCGAAGGTTCAATTCCTTTCGCCAGCTTTTTTTCTTTTTAGGCGCTCAACCCATCCAGGCATCAACCGGGAAAAGCATGGAGCATAAGGATTACGGCTTTCGAAAACTTTTTAAAAACCGCAACTTCTTTCTTCTGTGGCTTGGCCAGATCATCTCCCAGCTCGGGGACCGGCTGAGCCAGATGGCATTGATCGGCCTCGTGTACGCCCGCGAAGGCACGTCGATCCAGTTCGCGAAGATATTGTCGTTCACCATCATCCCCGTATTCCTTATCGGCCCGCTGGCCGGCGCGCTGGTCGACAAATGGGACCGGCGCAAGACCATGTATGTCTGCGACTTCATCAGGGCAGGGCTCGTCGTGCTCATCCCGCTTTTCCTATTCTATAAACAGACGTTCATCTGGATATATCTTATCATCTTCGCGGCATTCTCGATCGGGCGGTTCTTTGTGCCGGCGAAGCTGGCGATCATTCCCGAGATCGTCGACGCCAAAGACCTGCTCCTTGCCAACTCCCTGATCAATACGACCGGCATGATCGCCGCGGTCCTCGGTTTCGGCATATCGGGGCTCATCGTCGAACGATGGGGCGCGCGAACCGGCTTCTATCTCGACGCCGCGAGCTTCCTCGTATCCGGGGCCTGCATCTTCTTCATATCGAAAAAGGTCAAGGCCCGCCTGGACCTGGGGGCGGTCAGCAAGGAGATCGTCAAGGTCATCAAACAATCGGTCTTTGCCGAAATGAAGGACGGCATCCTGTATTTTGTCAAAACCCGCGCGATCAGGCTGACGGCCGGCATTATCTTCCTTCTCTGGTCCGCGCTCGGCGCCGTATATGTCGTCATCATCGTGTTCGTGCAGAGAACGCTGCATTCCGCCACCAAGGACCTCGGATTTCTCATCATGTTCCTGGGCATCGGGCTTTTTCTCGGCTCCCTCGTATACGGCAGGTTCGGAGAGAAGATATCGCGGTACAAAATAATATTCATCTGCCTCATTGCCAGTGGTATAATGGTAATCGGGTTCACGATCGGAGTGCAGCGATATCCCTGTTTTGCGTTCGCGGCGCTGCTCGCGCTGCTCCTGGGGCTGTGCATTTCGCCCATCATGATAGCGTCGAACACCATCATTCATGATTCAAGCGCTCATCACATGCTGGGCAAGATCTTCAGTTCGCTCGAGATCGTGATGCACCTGGCATTCCTCATCTTTATGTTTGTAAGCAGTATCCTGGCAGACAGGATACCGCCGGGAAACATTCTTATCTCCGTCGGCATTATCGTCGGTATTACCGGAACGTGGTGCCTGATGGTCAATCCCCGCGCATGGCCCAAATAGCCGAATTCAAATATTACACGGAGCGCCGATCGATAAAGGCATTGCCCGCACCAGGGGTTGTATATATCCCGGTCATTCAGCACCTGGGCAAACCCTGCGATTCGATCGAAGTGAAATCCGGAGATAAAGTCCTTGTGGGGCAAAGAATTGCGACAGCGGCGGGCCAGCCGTTCGCTCCGGTCCATGCATCGGTATCGGGAACGGTTCTGGCTATTCAACCGTACCCGCATCCGGTGCTCGGGTCCTGCAAAGCGATCGCGATCGAGAACGACGGCCGGGACGCCATGGACGCCGGCGTGCGCGCCAGGCCGACAGATGAAATAAAAAAGCTCGGGGCAAAAGAGATCCGGGAGATCGTGTTCAATGCCGGCATCGTGGGCATGGGCGGCGCGTCGTTCCCGACCCATATCAAACTGAACCCTCCGAAAAAGGTGCACACCCTCATCATAAATATCGCCGAATGCGAACCGTATCTGACCGGCGATTCCCGGCTGACCGTTGAAAAAACGGACCAGATCGTCGCAGCCATCGGATTGATCGGACAATGCCTGCCTGACCTTCAAACGGTCATCATCGCGATCGAGGACAATAAGCCGGAGGCTATCGAAGCCCTCCGGAAAACGGTCAAAGGCACGCCCTATACGCTTTCGGTCCTCAAGACGCAATATCCGCAGGGCGGGGAAAAACAGCTTATCAAAAAGATCCTGAACGTCGAGGTCCCGCGGGCAAAACTGCCCTTCGACGTCGGGGTCAATGTCCAGAACGTTTCCACGGTCTTTGCCGTATATGAAGCGGTATATTCAGGCAAACCGTTATATGAACGCGTCGTCACGGTCACGGGCAGAAGCCTTGCGAACCCCGCGAACCTCCTGTGCCGCATCGGCACTCCTTTGCAGGAACTTATACGATACTGCGGGCCGCTCAGCGCTGAGCCGGCTAAGATCATTATCGGCGGCCCCATGATGGGCATCGCGCAGCATACCGATCTCGTCCCGGTCATCAAGTCGACGACCGGCGTGGTGCTGCTGGACAGAAAAGAAGCGCGGGCCCTTGAGGAATCCGCGTGCATCCGCTGCGGCGCCTGCGTGCGCGAGTGCCCCATGAATCTCGCGCCGTGCCTTATCAATCAGGCGTCCATACACGGGGCCTGGAAGCAGGCAAAAGAGCTCGGCTGTCTTGACTGCATCGAATGCGGGCTGTGCAATTACGTCTGTCCCGCAAACCGCCAGCTCGTGCAGTCGATCAAGCGCGCGAAACCGGAGGCCAGATGAAGTCGGTCTTTTCTCTCGGATCGGTCCTGGGCATCATCTGTTTTGCGGCAGCCGCTTTGCTCGCAGTGGTCAACGCGATGACCTCGGGCCGTATTCAGGCGCAGGCAGATGCAGAGCTTCGCCAGAGTTTGCAAGAGGTCATGGCTGACGGCGTCCGGTTCGAGCCGGTCAGCGCAAACGGACAGACCCTTTATTATAAGGTGCTGGCGTCCGACAACCGCGTGATCGGCGCCGCGTTCAAAGCGTCTGCCAAAGGGTATTCGAGCCGCATCGATACGATCGTCGGCATGAAGCCGGACGGCACTATCAATGCGGTCAAGATCGTTTCCCAGCAGGAAACACCGGGCCTCGGGAGCAGGATCACGGAGATCGCCGACACCCTGTCGTTATGGGATTTCTTCCGGGGCAGGCGCCGGCAGGCAGGCTCGCGGCCGTGGTTCCAGGCGCAGTTCGACGGAAAAACGGTAAGCGAAATCGCAACGGTGCAGGCGATCACCGGAGCCACGATCTCCTCACAAGCGGTCATCGATTCCGTCAAACATAAAGCGGAACATATACAGGCGGTATTGCGCAATGAATAACAAACTGATCGTCTCGACATCCCCTCATGTGCATACGAAAGAATCGACGGCCCGCATCATGTGGCTCGTATGCCTGGCATTGGCGCCGGCGGGCATCGCCGGCGCGTATATTTTCGGGGTTGCGGCCCTGCGCGCGGTTCTGATCGCTGTCGTATCCGCGGTCTGCACCGAACTGGCGATCCAGGCGGCGTTGAAAAAAAAGGCGACGATCTCAGACGGGTCGGCGGTCCTGACCGGCCTTCTGCTCGGCTACAACCTCCCTGCGCACTGCCCCTTCTGGATACCGGCAGTGGGCGCATTCGTCGCGATCGCGATCGGCAAACAGATATTCGGCGGGCTGGGCCAGAACATTTTCAACCCTGCGCTCGTGGGCAGGGCGTTTCTGACCGCTTCCTGGCCGCAGCATATGACGCGGTTCACCGCGCCTCTGTCTTTCGACGCGGTGACGCAGGCAACACCCCTGGCGCTCCTGAAAGAGAACAAACTGATCGGCCATATTTCGTACCTGGACCTTTTTCTCGGCAACAAAGGCGGATGTATCGGCGAAGTATGCGTTGCCGCGCTTCTGATCGGAGGCATATTCCTGCTCGCGCGCGGGATCATTTCCTGGCATATACCGCTCACGTTCATTGCAACAACCGGCTGCATGTATTTTATTTTCGGCGGAAAGGTTTTGTTTACCGGGGATTGGCTTTTTGCCGTATTATCGGGAGGCTTGTTCCTCGGCGCCATATTCATGGCGACCGATTACGTCACCTCGCCGCTGACCCGGAAAGGGCAGGTGATCTTCGGCGCCGGATGCGGACTGCTCACCGCGGTCATCCGGCTCTGGGGAGGGACTCCCGAGGGGGTATCGTATTCCATCCTGATGATGAACGCGGCAGCGCCGCTCATCGACCGGTATACGAAGAAAAGGATATTCGGCACGAAATGAAGACATTGATCAAAGAGTTCGCCAAAGGCATCGTTAAAGAAAATCCGACGTTCGTGCTGGCGCTCGGGTTATGCCCGACCCTGGCGGTGTCCGTATCGGTCGGCAACGCCGTCGGTATGGGCTGTGCTTCAACGTTCGTGATCGTCTGTTCGAACGTCATCATCGCTTCGCTTAAAAAGTTCATACCCGACAAAATACGCATCCCCTGTTTTATCGTCGTGATCGCCGCCTTCGTCACCATCGCCGAAATGGTCCTCAAGGCGTATTTCCCGTTGCTGAACCGGGCGCTGGGGATATACGTGCCGCTCATTGTCGTGAACTGCATCGTGCTCGGCCGCGCCGAGGCGTTCGCGTCAAAGAACACGGTCATGGCCTCGTTGTTCGACGGCCTCGGCATGGGCGCAGGATTCACGCTCGCCCTGGTCCTCATATCGGCGATCAGGGAGCTTCTCGGCACGGGGAAACTGCTCGATTTCGTGGTCTTCCCCGGGTTCGAACCGGCCCTTGCGGTGGGGATGCCCTCCGGGGCGCTGCTCGTCATAGGCCTGCTCCTCGGATTTTTTAACCTCGCAAAAAGGCGGGCACGATGAACGCGACGCAATTCCTCGTCATTTTCATATCGAACGTTTTCATCTACAACGTCATCCTGTCACGTTTCCTCGGGCTGTGTTCGTTCATCGCGGTCTCGAAAGAGACAAAACCCGCGCTTGCGATGAGTTTTGCCGTGCTTTTCGTCACGACCATGTCCTCGATGATAACCTGGGCAATTTACCGGTTCCTCCTTGAGCCGTTCGGCATGACGTATCTGCGCACGATCTCTTTCATCCTCGTCATCGCGGCATTCGTGCAGTTCGTCGAAATGGTCATCCGCAAATTCGCCCCGCATCTGTACCGTGTCTTCGGGATATACCTGCCGCTGATCACCTGCAATTGCGCGGTCCTGGGAGTGGCGGTTCTGAACTCCGAGATGTTCTTCGGCAAAGATACTCCTTTGCTCGATTCGTTCGTGTATTCGGCGTTCCAGGGTTTTTGCGTGGGGCTGGGTTTCACGCTCGCGATGCTCTTGATGTCGGCGATCAGGGAGCGGCTCGAAACATGCGCGGTCCCCGAAGCCATGAAGGATTTTCCGATCGGGTTCATCATCGCGTCCATCATGTCAATGGCGTTCATGGGTTTTAACGGATTCAGGTTCTGATATGGATATTTTCGTGCCGGTCATGATCATGGGAGCTCTCGGGATACTGTTCGGCGCGGGGCTCGCCGTCGCGTCGAAAAAACTGGCGGTCACGGTCGATCCGCGGCTCGAGAAGATCGCCGGGCTGCTGCCCGGCGTTAACTGCGGCGCCTGCGGCGCCGCCGGATGTTTCGGGTTCGCCGAGGCGCTGTTGAGCGGAAAAATGACTGTTGACGCATGCAAAGGCGTGACCGACGACGCCCGCGCGGCCATAGCGAAGGTACTCGGGCAAACGATCGAAAAAAAGATAAAAAAAACCGCCGTTCTGCATTGCAACGGCGGTTCAAGAGTTCAAGAAAAATACGCCTATTCTGGATTGCGGGATTGTATTGCCGCCAACGCACTCATGCAGGGGCCCAAGGCCTGTTCGTTCGGGTGCCTGGGATTCGGTACCTGCGTTTCCGTATGCCCGTTCGGGGCGCTGTCCATGTCGAAGGAAGGCCTGCCGGTAGTGGACGCGCGCACGTGCAAGGCGTGCGGTAAATGCGTAACCGCATGCCCCAAAAAGTTGTTCACGATCGAAGCCGTATCCCAGCCGGTATATGTGGCGTGTGTTTCCAAAGACATCGGCAAAGATACCAAAGCCGCGTGCAGTGTCGGATGCATCGGCTGTAAATTGTGCGAAAAGGCGTGCAAATTCGATGCGATCCGCGTGGTGACCAACGCAGCAGTAATCGACTATCATAAATGCACTTCATGCAAGGCATGCGTGAAGGTCTGCCCTTCTCATACCATACTCATACGCGAGGACAAGCCATGAACATAGCGGTGTTCGCCTCAGGCACCGGAAGTAATTTCGCTGCGATTGCGTCGGCGGTCAGGCGCAAACAAATACCGGCAAAACTTGCGCTGCTTGTATGCGACAATCCGCGCGCAAAGGTCATGAGCAAAGCCAAAAGGGCCGGCATCGAAGTATTTTTGATCGACCGGGACTCATTCAAAGACAAACGAAGCTTCGAAAAAGCCATTATCGCGCGTTTGAAGCAGGCACGCATCGGCTGCATCGCGCTCGCCGGGTTCATGCGGATATTGGGCCCTGAATTCGTCCGGGCGTTCAAGAACCGCATCATCAACATCCATCCCGCGCTTCTGCCCGCGTTCAAAGGCGGCCATGGGATCGCGGACGCTTTTGCCTACGGCGTCAAGGTCACCGGCGTGACCGTGCACTTTGTCGACGAGCACATGGACCACGGCCCCATTATCATGCAGGAAGCAGTGCCCGTCAGGGAACACGACACGCTCGCGTCGCTTGAGGCGGCCATTCACCGGGTCGAGCATCGATTATATCCGCACGCGATACGATTATTCGTTCAGGGAAGGTTAAAGGTCCGGGGAAGGAACGTCGTCATAACGAAATAAGGCCGTCATTTCTTGTTGGATTTGCTCCAGATGGCGGGATAGTCCAGCGTCACGTTCTTGTTCAATTCCAGATTCTTGAAAGAAACCTCTTCCACATCGGTCGCTTCATACATCCGCAGTGTATCCCTGATGATCCGCGATATCTCCCGGTCGATATCCACGTTCTGTTCGACCTCGGGCTTCTGGAATTTAAGCGAGACCCGGTATTCTATCTGTTTTGCGATGAACTCGGCCATCGTGATATCCCGGTACGTCAGATGCCTGCCGGTCCGGTCCCCGATCACCAGCGGCGAGACCTGGCTGTCCTGTATGACCCGGTGCTGGAATTCCCAGATGGACATGAGATTATACGAAACTTTTTTCAAATCCCTCAGGTAGAATATCTCCGTTACTTCGAAGCCGTTCTTGACGTCGCCGATGACCATGACGACGAATTTGATCGTTTCGCGCTGGGACGGTTCGATACTGAACACAACGCGCCGGATGACCTTCCAGAGTATGCCGATTTTTTCTGAAACCGCCTTATTGATCTTATAATCCTGCGATTTGTCCTTCGGGGGGACCGGCTTGATATGATATTCGCCGGTGAACCGCCTGCCTTTGATCGAACCGGCATTGGCGAGGACCCGGAATTTCTCCGGGTATTTCTCAGGCGCCGGATTTTTGATGAACAGGTCTTCGACCGGCATATAGACCCACAGGGTCGAACCGACGAGCCGGGCCGTAACTTCTATCTGATACTCGTTCTTGGCGAGATCCTTGAGGGATCGAGAGATATTCTCCGTAGTATAGGTGGGGGCGCCTGCGGAAAAAAAGCACCCGCTCAGCCACAGACAGGCAGCACCGACACAGATATTATTGAGCGCGGCTCTTGCCAAATTCCTTGAAGATCGTTTCGATCTCGTCATAATTGAGTTCTTCTTTGGCAACGAGCTCCTGCGCAAGCCGGTCCAGAAGCGCCTGCTCTTTCGACAGGACATCCTGAACGTCTTTCAGGCAGGTCTGCAGGATATCCTGGACATCGTCATCAAGCCGCTTCTGCATATCCGCCGATACCGGGCTGGCGCGGTGCGCGCCCGAGGCGTATTCGGTAAGAGCGTCGAAGTTCCCCAGCAAGCCCGATTTGCCCATGCCCCAGCGCCAGACCATATTGCGGGCGATCCCCAGGGCAACCGAGAAATCGCTGTCAACGCCTGCCGTCGTGATCTTGAGCTTGAGCTGTTCCGCCGCGTATGAACCGAGGCATATTTTGATCTGGTTCGAAAGATAATTCTGGTCGTGGATGAATATTTCCTCGCGCTCGGGGGTCCAGGTCACGCCGCCCGTGTGGCCGCGCGGGGTGATCGTGATCTTGAAAACGTCCTGCGTGGGCGCCAAGAGATACGTGATGATCGCGTGGCCCGCCTCGTGATACGCGGTCTGCCAGCGTTCTTCGGGCCGCAGTTTGATCCTGCGCTTGACGCCGAGGGCGATGCGCTCGCGCGCCGCGTCGATGTCCTGCATGCCGATCGATTCCTTCTTCCTGCGGACCGTGATGAGCGCCGCTTCGCGCACGAGGTTGGAAATATCCGCAGGGCTGTAGCCCACCGTGATGCGCGCGAGCCGCTCGATCTTTATGTCGTTCTCGTCATACTTGACCTTTTTGAGGTAGTATTCGAATATCTTGCACCGGTCCTCGAGATTGGGTTTATCGACGTATATCTTGCGGTCGAACCTGCCCGGGCGCAGGAGCGCCGGATCAAGGTATGTCTGGGGCACGTTGGTCGCGCCGATGATGATGATGTTGGAATCCTGTTCCTTCAGGCCGTCCATCTCGACAAGGAGCTGGTTGAGCGTCTGGTTGTGCTCGCTCGTGCCGCCGAACCCGCTGTCGAGGCCGCGGCGCGCGCCCAGAGCGTCGATCTCGTCTATGAATATGATGCAGCCGCCGTCGAATTCGGCCAGGGTCCGCGCCCGCTTAAAAAGGCTGCGGATCCTGCCCGCGCCCACGCCCACGAACATCTCGACGAATTCCGAGCCTGACATGGAGATGAACGGGATCTTGGCCTCGGTGGCGATCGCTTTTGCCAGATACGTCTTGCCGCAGCCCGGAGGCCCGAGCATAAGCAATCCGCGCAGGATATGGCCGCCGATACGCTGCAGCTGCGCCCGGTCGTTGATGAGATTGACGACTTCAAGCGCCTCTTCTTTCGCCTCGTCCATGCCGATGACGTCCTTCCAGGTGATGCCGAGCGTTTCACCGGCGATCGATTTCTTCGCCGTCTGGGTGAAGGACTGAGCCCCCCGCTTCATCATGAGCCAGTACCAGAGGGTGGTGTAGATCGTCGCGAAAATGAAACCCATGATGACCTGCAAATACAGCTGCAGCGGGATCATGGCAAGCTGCGACTGTTTCAGGTACGATTCGACCTCGTTCCACGCGCGCAGGCCGACGGTCACCAGAATGACCAGAGAAACCAAAAGAATGATAAGCGAGGATATGATCGTTATGCGGATCCAATATAACTGAAGGAACAGCTTTGCTTTTTTAAGCTTCATATACACCCTTTCTGTAAGTTACATAAACGATATCATAGCCGATACTATTAGTCAAGCAATAATGGGTCGCCCATATCCCTGTGCAGGATGTGTCAGTCGCTCGAACAGGCTCAGCCCGCCTGCGCGGTGCTCCGGCGGGCTTCGCAACTCGCTTTGTGACACATCCTGCACAGGGATATTGCCCGTATTTGCTTGACGGAGGGTAAATATCGGCTATAATAAAATCTCGACCTATTACCTTAAACTAAAGGAGCTTTACATGGCGAAGATAGCGAAAGTGATTGGCAGGCAGATACTGGATTCACGCGGGAATCCGACCGTGGAAGTCGATATTCTTCTTGATTCGGGCGTGCTCGGCCGCGCAGCAGTGCCTTCCGGAGCATCGACAGGCGAGAACGAGGCGCTTGAGCTGCGCGATGGTGACAAAACCCGGTATATGGGTAAGGCCGTCACCAAAGCAGTCAACAATGTTAACACCGTAATCGCTTCCAAAGTAAAGGGTTTAGACCCTGATTTCAAAAAGATCGATAAACTGCTTATCGATATGGATGGTACCGACAATAAGGGCAAATTGGGCGCCAATGCCATCCTGGGCGTATCTATGGCTGTTGCAAAGGCCGCAGCGATAGAAAAGAAACTTCCCCTTTACGCCTACCTGGCAACGGGAAAAGCGAACCTTCTCCCGGTGCCGCTCATGAACATTTTGAACGGCGGCATGCACGCGGATAACAACCTGGACATCCAGGAATTCATGATCATGCCTATCGGCGCGCCGAACTTCTCAGAAGCGCTGCGCATGGCGACCGAAGTGTTCCATAACCTCAAATCCCTGCTCAAAGCGCAAAAACTGGCGACATCGGTCGGCGACGAAGGCGGATTCGCGCCGAACCTCACATCCAACGAACAGGCGCTCGCATTCATCATTGAAGCGATACAGAAGGCCGGATACAAGCCGGGCAAAGACGTATCGATCGCGCTTGATTGCGCCGCAACCTCGTTCTGCCAGGACGGCAATAAATATAAGTTCGAGGGAAGCATAAAAGCCGCCGATGACCTGATCTCCATCTACGACTCGTGGCTTAAGAAATACCCCATCCTCTCCATCGAGGACGGCCTGTCCGAGTTCGACTGGGACGGATGGAAAACGATGACGAATAAACTCGGGCCGAAGCTCCAGCTCGTCGGAGATGACACGTTCGTCACCAATCCGAAAATATTCAAAAAAGGTATCGACGCGAAGATCGCCAACGCCATCCTCATCAAGGTCAACCAGATCGGCACGCTTTCCGAAACGCTCGAGGCGATACAGATGGCGCAGGACAATAAATACGGAGCCATCATCTCCCATCGTTCCGGCGAGACCGAGGACACGACCATCGCTCATCTTGCCGTTGCCTGCGGCTGCGGCCAGATCAAAACCGGCTCCCTGTCGCGCACGGACCGTATCTGTAAGTATAACGAGCTCCTGCGCATCGAGGAAGAGCTCGAGGGAAAAGCCGTTTACGCCGGCTCGATGTGGAAAAAATAAGATGAAGCATCTGTTCAATCGTTTTTTCTGGCCGGTGGTCCTCCTGGCAGCAGCCGTTGTCATATTCCTGCCGGGCTTTGCAAAAATACACGAGTTGAAAGGGAAAAACACCGACCTCCAGCGCAAGAACAAACGGCTCCAGACCGAGAATGAGCTGCTGCGCTCGGAGCTTTCGCGCGTGGAAAAGGACGGCGTGTATCAGGAAAAGATCCTGCGCGAAAAGATGGGCGTGGTTCGCAAGGACGAAGTGCCGGTCAAGGTCATTTCCGACGTAAATAACTAAAATAGTTCTTGGTCCGGGCGGTTTCCGGATATATAATAGTAATACTTTGAAACATTGATCTTTAACAGATATCGCGGGGTGGAGCAGCTTGGTAGCTCGTCAGGCTCATAACCTGAAGGTCAGAGGTTCAAATCCTCTCCCCGCAACTAATATGGCAAAGCAAAACGGAGATAGTCGATTACGACTATCTCCGTTTTGCTTTGCAGTTTTAGTTACTTTCTGCTAACAGAGAGGTTTTAGAGAGATTGTTGATGGCAACTCGACGAAAACAGGTATCCGTTTAAAAAAGTTACAAAATCATTTGCCTACCACATTTCCATGTTATATAGAGGATAAATTAGTGCCTGTATTGGAAACGTGACAATATCAAAAGGAATCAACATCAAATACCAAAGCCAAGCTCTGTCCGCTCGGGTTTTCACATCTATTGCACAGGATAACACGGCCCCCCCATCAATGGCACACTTGTATGAATTGGCATCTCGAATAATCACAACCCCTTTTTCATATCTTTTATTGTCAGTGCCTGTCACCGTAAGCGGCATTTCAATCAAAGCAACCTTAGGAATTACTTTGACTTCATCAATCGCATATTCATTCTCTGAATCCTCGGATTTCTTTATACGAGCAATTCTGTTTGATCCACGAAGCAAACCACGGGCATAATATCTCTGAGTTGATGGGTCATATAAACAAGTACCAATATAATCCTTTTGTACAATTTCTAGTCCCTCCGTCATCGAGTAAAAGCTCTGCTCTTGCCAACTCTTTGTGGCCATCATGCAGCCCGAACTGACAAACGTTAAAATACTGGCTATCATCCAAGCAGTAATTTGTGTCCAGCGTTTATCCATCTATCTAAACCTCTTTTTCTCTCAATTATACCACTCCATATGAGAATTGAAATAGCTAAAAAATATTAGCACTTTGGTAATCAAGTGGATTCTGCATAAGATCGCTGTACCGGCAGTTTTTCGAATTCCGGGAGGCTAGGGATAACATTGAGTATAATGCAACTGACTGGAAATATTCAGGCCTTGGTATATACCCCCCTGAACACATACATATATATCCCTGCTATTAAGTTTCTATGCTAACACTTTGCTATTGAAATATGCTCAACCAAGCACAAATACCGTAGAACAAGAAAACAATGTTGAAAGCATTAATAACATATATAGTAATCGAAGAGCATAAAACACCGTTAAAAACGCGGAAGCGATTCATAACCTCGAATTTAGAGGTTCAAATCCTCTCCCCGCAACCATAAAAAAGGGGGACGGATCCAATTAATTGTTGATAACTCTGTGGAAAAATTAATTAAATCCGTCCCTTTTTTGCGAACTGTGCGCCTGGAAATTCAGACAACGAGCCCGTGCATCCCTGAAATGCGGCGTTTGCGGCACACGTATTGGAGGAATATTGGCAAGCGTTTGTTGTACCCGTCAGGGCTGATCCTGCTCGCGCCCGACAGGCGTGATGTCCAATCGATCCAGTACTCAAAAACATCCGATATCCTGATACCTGCCTTATCCCGCAGCTCATAAAGGGTTTTCTGAAACACCTGGCTGTCGTACAGCCGCTCCATGGCGAATCGCAGACGCTCCACCCTTCTGATATCAGCGCATGACATGGCGTTGCTTTTATACGCGTGATACGGCGGCTTGCCTGTATATGCCATTCCGTACCTGCTTGCGTTCTCCCTCAATGCAGTGCCGGGAAGCAAAGACAACGGGAATATAGCCACTTTAACAGGATGCAGGCTGTAGAGCCAATCCAGAGACTCCTTTAAATCACTGTAACTCTGATACGGCAGCGCATCGATCAGCTGTATCTCGTACAATAAGCCATACTTGTTCAACAGGTTTATGCCATGAACAAATTTTTTTCTGTCAAACCCGCGGTTAATTGCCTTAAGCGTCCTGGTATTCGTGCTTTGTATGCCTATCTCTATATTGAATGCGCGCGCCTTGCGCAAAAGGCCTGCCATTTCCTCGTCTATCAATTCCGCTTTCAACTCCACATGCAGGTTCGAGCATCGGTTATGCCTGATAAACAGCCTCAATATCTTTTTTGCCCTTTGAGGATAAGCGTTAAAAGTCGCGTCCAGAAGGTAAACTTCGCGCTTGCGAAAAGAAAGAATCGTCTCAAGCTCCTTCTCTACCCTTGCCAGGGGAAATAACCTCACTCTTGAAAAGTTTTTATGATAGTAACAATATTGGCATCTGGATGAACAGCCGCGGGAAGATTCCAGAGGTACATCGAGGATGTTTCTATCAGCCAGGTTCACAGCGCCTGACAGATAAGGCGACGGGATCCTGGCAAGCGTAAATTCGGTCTTGCCGCAGGTGTTATGGACCACGCGTCCGCAACGCCTGAAAGATATGTCGGGAATGCCTGACATGTCATATAGGCCGCGTAAAATCCGTTCCACACAATCGCAGAACGCTTTTTCGCCTTCTCCCCTTACAATAATATCCACGGATTTTTCAGCAACCAGGATATCGTCCGGCCGCGGCGTTACTTCAGGGCCGCCCAGAACAATCCAAATGCCTGGATCCTTTATTTTCAAAGCGCGGCAGACCAGGATAGTTTTCTCGATATTCCAGACATAGCAGGAAAAGGCTGCAACCAGGGGCTTATTTTTAAGGATATCTCGGGCAATACGGAAGGCACCAAGATCTTCGCTGAATGTTTTAATGATGACTGTTGGGGAGGATTGATGCGGAAGGCGTATGCGCTCAAGGCTGCTCTTGAGATAATACAGAGCCAGCTGTATATCAGTTCCTGTTTCCAGGCAGATCGATGACAGTACTATTCTCACCGGCAGGGATCAATTTACGTCGATCAATGCGATGGCTCGGTCGATCACGCCTCCGGGGGTCGTGACAACCAGCCCTATGATTTTCGTTCCGGGATCGCTATAGGCAGCTTTAAACGAGGACTCCAGATACCCCTGGCCTCTTCCGAGGTCGCCTGACCAGAAATACTGCAGTTGCACCTGCATACAGCCGCTTTCCGGAGGAGTGGCGTTCGAGCTGACAGTGACCTCTTCCTGTGAAGAAGCGCTGTATGTAGACGGTTCGATCTCGACCCTGGCCATCTCGAACTGGCTGTTTTCAGGCTTCAGTGTAACATCCAGCAGGCTTTTGATGTTGAAATCCAGAGGGCTTTTCTTCTCTATCTCTTCCATGCGCGCCCTGGCAAGCGCAACAGTCTCGCCAAAAGCGCTGCCTGCCCTTTCGATAAGTCTGGCGTACGCCTCGGACGCCTGAGTGAAATCTTCCTGCCACTGCGCTATAAGCCCTGCCTGATAAAGGCTCGATATTACATGCGCTGACAGATCAGGTTGCCGGGAAAGCGAGCCGAATATCTCCTGGGCAGCCCGGACATCCCTTCCAGCGTAGAGCGCAAGCACGCCTGCCTTATACAGCGCCTCGTCCCTTTTGCCGCTCTGTGGATGCGCCGCTGCAAATGCAATATACATGTCTTTCGCTGCCAGAAAATCCTGGTTTTTTTCCGCATTATAGGCTCGCTGATACGCAAGCGATTCGTCGATAACGCCGGCGGTATACAGGGATTCCAGCTTCGCGAATATTTTTTCAGCAAAATCAAGATCATAAGCGCCTGTTTTATTATAGGAAAAAAGCCTGGCGATATCGATCAACTCGAGCTTTATCTTCTCGGGTGTGGCTTTTTTCATGATCCTGTCGATATATACCGTATAAAGCGCCTGCGACAATTCTATATTGTCCTGCTTATAGAAAGACAGGGCGATATTCTGCAGTTCGTCTTCGGACAGGTCGGATGAGATTATCCTGTCCCCGTATATCTTATAAAGCTCCCTGGCCCTGGAACGCTCTTCATATGCCAGTAGTTTATCGGCAACGGTCTTAAGAGGGATGAGGTCCGCGTTCTGGCCCGAGGCATACGCCTTCGCTGCAGCCATAAGATCGGAAAGGGCCTGTTCGTTGAACACATCCTGCTGATCCTTATGGAACTGCCAAAGGTGCAGAAGGCTGTATAAACGCAGCGGCTCATCTGCGGCAAAATACTTCACGGCTTTGCCGAGATTCTGCTCGATCTCGCTGCGGTATTCGTTGCCCTTGCTGAAATACTCGTCCCAGCTCTGGGTTTCCTCGAGATATTTCATCTGCCTGTACCGCGCCATACCTGTATAATACGCTACCCAGGGAGACAGCGACCTCTTTGTCTTGATTACGCCGGATAGAAAATCCACAAATTTTTGAAAATCGTTCCTCTCCAAAAAAGAAACGCTGGCCTCTTCAAGTATTGCCGCAGCGGCATTATCGCTTTTTGCCGCGCGGATAAGTCCGGCAAAATCTTTGTCCTGCGCGCTTTCAGGCCCCTGGCCGCACGCAGATCCGAACGCCAGCAGAAAAAAGCATATAATCAGCGATATCTTTTTCATTTCGTTTTCCCCTTGTTCTTACTCTGCGCTTCAGGCCTGGGATTACGCCATAATTCCCTTAGAACATAGAACGCTTTCCTGGGCACCCTTTTATTAAGGCCGGACTCCTTCTCGTCCGCAGATAAAGCCACGATACCGAACCACTCTTCGTTCATATTCATGTTATTCGGCGCCTGGATATCGAAATAATAACTGCCGTTAGACCAGTTCGACGCCGTGTCGTGCACAGACCAGCCCTGCGGGTCCACCATAACGTGCTTCCACCATTCGTCGGTCCATTCGAAAATAACCCCGCCAAGGCAGTTGCCGGGCCCCTGCTGCGCTCCAGCAACGTTATCCATTATCTGGCGCCACTGCGATTCCAGGAAGAACGCCTGCATATTCTGGTCTTCTTTATTATTAAGCGCGTCGTAGCTGTCAGCGCCTATCTCCGATAAAAGAACCGGTTTGTCGAACGTGGACTTGAGCGAATTGAAAAGGTTGCCGAATGTTTTGCCGCGATAGATAATGCTGGCGACAAAATCCACCTCGGGCGCGAACTCAGCCGCCATATCAAGGCCTATCAACTCTCCGTTCCCAAGGCCCACCGGATGGTTCCTGTCTATCTCGTGTATCTCTCTTGCCAGATAATTTATGAAGGAATAATAAATGCGCGCTTTCATCTTCAGGCGTTTCT
>ENA-UPTA01000074-UPTA01000074.1-activated-sludge-metagenome-genome-assembly--contig:-NODE-74-length-100311-cov-27.296720_pt1 | contig 100311 bp, 106 predicted proteins | sample MGYA00238184_ERZ773361 | MGnify/ENA primary metagenome ERZ773361 (study PRJEB29100, sample SAMN05720205) | activated sludge metagenome | isolation source: anaerobic digester from wastewater...
GAGGATATCATATTGATTGGTTTAGTGATAATGAAAGAGTATTGTCATCAACTGGTGTCCTTAGTTTTGTAAGTGAACCAACTACAGTTAATTTAAATGCAATGATTTTAGATGATGAAATGCCTGATCGCGATTATGTAATTATCGCCAAGCCATTTAATGCTCAAAGAAGATTAAATGCGGCACTTCCGCTTATTAGCGTTCCTGCTTATGTAACTCGCTCTTTAAGATTCGAACTTCCATATGATGTAAAGTATAGCTGGCAAGCTAGTACGGGTGGAGTAATTTTTGAAGATGGTGTTATTGTAAGGGGTGAACAAGAAATACAAACAACACTTACTCTAACATTAACAGCAGGAGAAGAAACGATGGCAATAAATTATGAAGTAACAATTGAAAAACAAAACATTACAACAGGTGATGCTTACAATATTTTACATCGTGTAAAGTCTAGCGATTTTAACGGGACATTTTCTAATTTATTATTTGAAAATGATCGTTTAGTATTAGACCCAACAAAACTTAGTGGTTACTATGAATCTTTAGAAATCCCAGTAAGTGGGGTTAGAGGTGTTGAAGGCTCTTATTCTGTAAGTTCTAGTCAAAACGCAACAGGAGAATTGTTAATAAGATTAAAAGTAGGATCTACTTGGAGTCAATATTTTACTTATGGGCCTTGGGGATTAGGCAATCAACATTCAAGTTTATCAGCTCATGGTGATGCAATTGCTAGTATGGATACAGATATGATTTCTGTAAAGAATAGTCAAGTAGCATCAGCTGTGCAATATAAAGTAGTTTTAAGAAGAACCGCTTTAGATGTCCCTTCTCCTAAACTAGCTTTAGTAAATATTAGTTTAGTGCGTTCTGCTTTACCTACAACTGTAGATATTAATAGTTTACCTAGGGAAGTAGATTATGATGTACCTAAAGTAAATCAAAACGAAGTACCAAGCATAGGTAATAAGATTTGTAGCGGAACATCATCAACAATGCTTCTGAAATATAAAGGTTATAATTTCTCTGATAAAGATGTTTATGAAAATCGTTATGTTTCATATCTATTATGGGATTATCGTATTAATTATCCTGGTAACTGGGTATTCAATACTCACGGAATGAGTGGGTTTGGAGAGTTAAGTTATGTGAGGAGAATATATAATATCGAAGATATGTTATATCACCTAGCACATCATGGTCCAATGGCTGCAAGTATTTCTGGGGATGTATATCATTTAGATAGAAGGTTATATAATACTGGTGGTCACTTAATAGTTGTTAGGGGTTATCGTATTGATAACAATGGTAATATAACTATTTTAGTTAATGACCCTAATGTAAATAGTCGTTTTGGAAGTCAATTCTTTGTTTATATTGAAATGACAGAAGCAAGGTTTAAGCAAGTGTGGCGTAGTGTATTCTACGTTATCGAGTAATATAAAATAAGGAGGAAAAATATGAAATTTCAGACGAAGACAATGTTGCGAAATCTTTTTGTTTTGCTATTAGTTGTTGTTAGCGCTCTAGTTTTATCTGGTTGTACTGAACCACAATCGACTAAACTAGAAATTGAAGAAAAGGAAGTTTTTGTAAATGCGGGGGCGGAGTATAATTTAGACTTGATTGTTGAACCTGAAGATGCAAAGATTGAATGGAAATCATCTAATGAAGAAGTGGCTAAAGTTGAAGATGGTAAAATCATAGCTGTTAGCCCTGGTACTGCTACAATAAGTGTAAAAACTCGAAACCAAATCTTTTTCGTTAGAGTAGTTGTTAAAGGTGATAATCCAGCTTTTAAAAACATAGTTCTTAAAGGTGGAAAAAGTGATGGCGGAGACTTAACTATCTCTGTTCCAGAAGGATTTGTTTTAAAATTAAAACCAGCGCCATATAAAACAGGACACAAATTTAGTCATTGGGCAATTGGTGAAAATGGTCCTGCTTATGATGATACTAAAGCAGTATTAGTAGATGTAGTTCTATATCCAGTTTACGAATTAAACGATCAAACTATTTCGTTTTATGTAAATGGTGAACTATACGCAGAAAAAACAACAAAATATGGCAAAGCTCCCGTATTACCAGAAGATCCAGCTGCACCAGAAGGGCATGAATTTGCTGGTTGGAGAGGTTTATTAGAAGAGATTTATTTTGATCGTAGAGTAGATGCTATTTTTGTTCCAAAAACATATGAAGTTAAATTCTTAGCTGACGGTAGAGTTTTAAGTACACAAGAAGTTGCTTATGGAAGAAACGCAGTTGCTCCTGCTGCTCCTGCTAAAGAAGGATTTGATTTTATTGGTTGGGATAAAGAATATAGTAATGTACGTGGTGCTTTAGAATTAAACGCAGTTTATAGATGTAAAGAATATTATCAAAGCGTTAAGTTCTTAGCTGATGGAAAATTAATTGCTGAGCAAAGCGTATTACGCGGTGATGACGCAGTAGCGCCAGCTAATCCAGAGAAATTAGGTCATACATTTAAAAAGTGGGATAAAGCTTTTACTAATGTAATGGAAGATTTAGTTGTAAATGCCGAGTTTGAAATTAACAAATATGAAGTTAAATTTTATAAAGATGGCGAGTTGTTAGAAACTCAAATTGTAGAACATGGTGCTGCAGCCGTACTTCCAGCAAACCCAGTTAAAGAAGGACACAAGTTTGTTAAGTGGGATAAATATCTTAACAGCGTTAAAGGCGATTTAACCGTAAATGCCGAGTTTGAGAAAAACAAATATACAGTTAAACTTTATGTTTTTGGCGAACAATATGGTGATGCTATAATTGTTGAACATGGCGAAGCTCTTGAACTTGCAGCACCTGAAGTAAAAGGCTATAGATTTGTTAAGTGGGATAAGCCAGTTGATAGTGTAACATCTCACTTAAACTTAAATGCAATTTTGGAGATTAGATATTATCAAGTTCAATTCTTAGTTGATGGTGTATTATATGGTGAGGCTCAATCTGTTAAATATGGTGAAGATGCTGTACTACCAGAAACTAATCCAGCAAAATATGGATACCACTTTATCGGCTGGGATAAAGAACATACTAATGTTGCTAGCGATTTAGATATCAATGCTGAATTTGAAGCATATTTACTGAGTGTTAAGTTCTTTGTAGACGGAGTTCAATATGGTCCAGAACAAATGTTATCTCCTGGAGAATCAGCTGTTACACCAGAAGCTCCTAAAAAAGAAGGACATACATTTATTAAATGGGATAAAGCATATAATAATGTTGAAGAACATTTAAATGTAAATGCAATTTTTGAAGCAAATAAATATAAAGTTCAATTCTATGTAGATGAAGCTCCATACGGTGCAGAACTAACTGTTGCTTATGGCGCAGCGATTCCATTACCAGAAGAACCTACAAAAGCAGGTCATGACTTTGGTGGTTGGGATAAAGATTTATCAAGCATGCCAGCAGAAAACTTAAAAGTTAATGCACTATTTAATTTAAAGAAATATGCAGTTACATTCTATGATGGTGCTGACGTATTGGCTACTGTAGAAGTAGAACACGGAAGCAAAGTTGCAATTGAAGATCCAGTTAAAGTTGGATATTCATTTATAGGATGGTTTAAAGATCAAGCATTATCAGAAGCATTTGATTTTAATGTTGCAATTGAAGGAGCAACAAACGTTTATGCTAAATTTGACTCTGCAATTGTAAATATTAGTAAGATTAAAACTGAAGAAATAGCATTAGGAGATATCGTTTATATTAAAGGTATAGTTACTCAACTTATTGGAAATAGCGCATATATCCAAGATGCTACAGATGGTACTTACCTATATGCGGGCAGCAGTACAGTATTAGCTGATGTTGAAAAAGGACATGAACTAATTATTAAAGGTAAGAAAGGAATCTATAATGGATTATATCAATTAACTAATCCTGAAATTATTGCTACAGTAGCAACTGGTCAAGCATTACCAGCTCCAGTTGAAATTACATCTTTAAGCAATATTGGTAATTACCAATCACAATTAGTTTCAATTAAGAAATTACAATTAGCTGAAAAACCTACTCCGGTAGCAGATGGCTATAATGTAAAGATGCAATTAAACGGAGTTGGAATTAATATTAGAGTTGATAAATATCTGCCATCAGGAACATTAAATGCTTTAGCAGCATTCTTTGGTGCATTACAAGTTGGAGATAGAGTTAATGTAACTCTTCCTGTAGGACATTTCAATGTACCTCAACTTGCAATTGGAAGTATCAATGATATCGCAGGCTTAACTTATGAAGAAAAAGCAGAGGTTGTAGAAGCTGATTTAGGTTTACCAGCAGACGGTTCAATCGTAGATACTGATTTAACATTACCTAAAACTTCACCACACTATGGTGCAACAATTGCTTATGAATCAGATAAGCCAGCAATTATTAATCCTGATACAGGTCAAGTAGTTGCTTCAACTGAAAGTACAGAAATTGTTGTATTAACATATACAATTACTATTGGTGCCGATAGCTCATATACAAAATCACTTACATTAACAGTTACAAAAGGCGCAGGTAGCCTAACAGCTTATGAAGCAGCATTAGGTGCTGTAGCAGAAGCAGACTATACACCAGCTTCTTGGGCTACATATCAAGTAGTAGTACTTGCTAACCAAGTTAGTGATACTGATCCACAATCAGTAATTGATGCAGCTACAAATAATATTATTGCAGCACAAGCTGATTTAGTTTATACAATTTCAGCTGCTAGATTGTTGCCAGCTGGAACAGCTGTTACTGTAGAAGGTATTGTATCAGGTGTTGGAACTGGAAGAACAATGTTTATTATTGACGATGTTAGCGGAATTGCTATTTATAATACTGAAAACAACACTTACGCTGTTGGTGATAAATTGCTAATTAAAGGATCAATGGCAGTATTTAATAGCCTAGTTCAAGTAGGAAATCCTACAGCAATTACTGTATTATCTTCAGGAAATGAAGTTCCTGTGGGATTAACAAGTCATCTAGATATTATTGAAGCAAACCAAGGAAGAAGAATTCAATTAACAAAAGTTAAAGTTGTATCTGTTGCTTCAAACAAGAGAGATGTTGTTGTTTCTAAAGATGGTGTTGATATTGCTGTTAGAATTCAAGATGCAAACAATGATCTTGCTACATATTTACAAGGTCTTGTAGGCCAATTTGTTAATATTGATGGTAATATAGGCCAATATAAAGCTAATATGCAAGTTGCTATTTTTGTAGAAGCAGATGTTAGTTTATATCAATTAACTGATCAAGAAAAAGCAGATGCTGCAGCAGCTGCACTAAGTTTACCTGCAGAAACAACAGTTGATTTAGCTTTACCTTTAGCAGGGTTATACGAATCTGTAATCGCTTGGGCTTCTAATAATGAACCAGTTCTTTCAAGCGCTGGTGTTGTTAATCGCCAAGCAACAGATGTAACAGTTACTTTAACTGCTACAGTTACTGTTAACACAAAAACGAAGACAAGAACTTTTGATGTTTTGGTTCCTAAAGCGTTGACAGATCAAGAAAAGGTTGATTTAGATTTAGCTGATTTACCAGATTTACCAACAACAATTACTGAAGCAACTACATTAACATTACCATCTACTGGTGCTAATGGTTCTTCAATTGCTTGGACAAGCGATAATGAAGCTGTTATCAATCCTTCAACAGGTGTTGTTACTTTACCTGCAGCAGATACTTTAGTTAAATTAACTGCAACACTTACACTTAACGCAGCTACTGGAAATAAAATATATAATATTACAGTTAAAGCTGGTGGTGGAGCGCCAACAGTATTAAAAACTATTGATTTTGGTACGACAGCTAAAATAGGTTATGCTCAAGAAAGTATCACATTTGAAAACGGCGACGGATTGGAAATGACAATTACAACATTAAGATCTCAAATTAATGCATCAACATATGCGCCACATACAGGTGGCAATCAAATGCTAGTTTTATCTGTACGTGCGAGCGCTAAGTTAGCGTGGACTCAATTTGATTTATCTTCATACACTGAAGGAGTTAAATTAACATTTAGATATACAGCTTGGAATTCTTCAAAAGTAGCTGATATTAAAGGAATAGCTGGCTCTTCAATCGCCTTCCAAAAACAAAATGGTGCTGATTGGGATCCAATTATTCCAGTTGGTCAAACAACTGCAGATATACTTCCACTTTTAACAGGAGAATATATTACTTTAGAATATGACTTTGCTCCTGGAGTATATAGAATTTATTATGATGCTCCTGGTGCTACAGGAACAAGTAATACAAACTTAGCTGTGGTAATGGATGATATAGTAATCTATAAATAAAATTATAGATAATATAAAAGCACACCCCTAAAAAGGTGTGCTTTTTTGATGGAAAAAGGTTAAAAAAGTGTTAAAAAGAGTAAATAATGCTTGCTTTTTTTGAAAGTTTTGATATAATAAACAAGGCTCTTTAGTGATGATATGCGAGGTTGCTGATACACAAGGGTGCGTTGCCTTGCCTTTGAAATCAGGTAATTCGCATGGAGCTTTTAGAAAAATATAAGAAAAGGAGTAAATTAAATGGCAAAACAAGTTTTAAGAATAAGATTAGTTTCTTATGATCATCGTCTATTAGACGATTCAGCGCAAAGAATTGCAGAAGCGGCAAAGAGAAGTGGAGCAAAAGTTTCTGGTCCAGTTCCTTTACCGACAGAAAGAGAAGTGTTTACTGTTATTAGATCGCCTCATAAGCACAAAGACAGTAGAGAACAATTTGAAAGAAAGACACACAAAAGATTAATTGACATCACAGAAAGCACATCTAAAACAATGGATGCTTTAGGAACATTAGAAATTCCTGCTGGTGTTGAAATCTTTATTAAGCTAATAAAATAGGAGGAAAAAATGGCTAAAGGAATCTTAGGTAAAAAAGTAGGTATGACACAAGTTTTCGATACTAACGGAAATTTAGTTCCTGTAACTGTGTTATTTGTTGAACCAAACGTAGTATTGCAAAAGAAAACTTTTGAAACAGATGGTTATGTAGCTGTACAAATCGGTTTTGAAGATAAGAAACCAGTACAAAGAATTAAGCCTGCAGTTGGTCATGCCAAGAAAGCTAACGCAAACCCTAAGCGCTTCGTTAAAGAGATAGCTGGGGAGGAGATGCAAGCTTTCGAAGTAGGTAGCTTGGTAAAAGCTAATATTTTCAAAGAAGGGGAAATTGTCGATGTTACAGGTGTAAGCAAAGGTAAAGGCTATGCTGGTGTAATTAAGAGACACAATTTCCGTATCGGACCTAAAGCACATGGTTCTGGTTACCATCGTGGTCTAGGTTCTTTAAACTCAATTGACCCAGCGCGTATTTTTAAGGGCCGTCCAATGCCTGGTAGATTAGGCGGGGAAGTTACAACTGTTCAAAACTTAGAAGTTGTAAAGATTGATTTAGAGAAAAACATTATGTTAGTAAAAGGAAATGTTCCGGGAGCTAAAGGATCTTATATTTTAGTAAGAAATTCTGTAAAGAAAGGTACTAAAGAGGTCAACCCAGAAGCATTTGCTCAGGAAGGAGAATAACAATGCCAAGAGTTAATGTATTAAACCAATTAGGTGAAAAAGTAGGTACTGTTACTTTAAAAGACGAAGTATATAAAATTGAACCTAATGAACAAGTTGTGTATGAAGTTATTAATGCTGAAAGAGCAGGAATGCGTCAAGGAACACATAAAACTAAAATTAGAAGTGAAGTGCGTGGTGGTGGAAGAAAACCATGGCGTCAAAAAGGAACTGGTAGAGCTCGTCAAGGATCTATTAGATCGCCTCAATGGGTAGGTGGTGGAGTTGCTTTTGGACCACAACCAAGAGATTACAGTAAAAAAGTAAATCGTAAGGTTAACAGTCTAGCAATTAAATCATTATTATCTAGTAGACTTGCTACTAAAGACTTAATTGTCTTAGATGAGTTAAAAATTGAAAAAGGAAAAACAAAAGAGTTTGTAGCAGTTTTAAAAGCTTTAGAATTAGAAAACTCAAAAACATTAGTAATTTTAAAGAAAGCAAATGAAGAGCAAAAAGAAGAAGCTTTAAAAGTATTACAATCTTCAAATAACATTCCAAGTGTTAAAGTTCAAACAGTAGAACATGTAAGTGCTTATGATTTAATTTTAGCTGATAAGCTAGTACTTACTAAAGAAGCTGCTTTAGAATATGTGGAGGTACTTAAATAATGAGTATTTATGATATCTTAATAGCTCCAATTATTACTGAAAAAAGTACAAAATTGATTGAAATGAATCAATATACTTTTGAAGTACACAAGAGTGCTACTAAAACAACTGTGAAAAAAGCAGTTGAACAAATTTTCAAAGTAAAAGTTACTCAAGTTAAAATTATTAATGAAGAAAAAAGGAAGAGACGTGTTGGTCAACATCAAGGATTTACTCCTGCAGTTAAAAAAGCAATCGTTACTTTAGCTGAAGGCCATCACTTAGATGTCTTCGAGGTATAGGAGGAGAAAATGGGAATTAAAAAATTTAAACCAATCACGAATGCTCGACGTAATATGACTGGTCTAACTTTTGAAGAAATTACTACTTCAACTCCTGAAAAAAGTTTGTTAGAACCTTTAAAGAAATCAGGTGGAAGAAATAATTCTGGTCGTATTACTGTTCGTCATCAAGGTGGTGGACATAAGAGAAAGTATCGTGTAATTGATTTCAAAAGAAACAAAGATGATATTGAAGCTAAAGTTACTTCAATTGAATACGATCCAAATCGTTCAGCATTTATTTCTCTAGTTACATATTTAGATGGAGAAAAAAGATACATTATAGCTCCTTCAGGTATTACTGTTGGTCAAAAAATTGTTTCTGGCGAAAAAGTGGATATTAAAGTTGGTAACTGCTTACCTTTAGAAAATATCCCTGTTGGTACAGTAGTTCACAATATTGAACTAAACCCTGGGAAAGGAGCTCAATTAGCAAGATCAGCTGGTTCATCAGCACAAATTCAAGGCCGCGAAGATAAGTATGTTATTATTCGTCTTGCATCTGGTGAATCAAGAAAGATCTTAGGTAAATGTCGTGCAACAATCGGTGTTGTTTCAAACGCTGACCACGGTATTATTAGAATTGGAAAAGCTGGTAGAACTAGATACTTAGGTATTAGACCTACTGTTAGAGGTTCTGCGATGAACCCTGTAGACCACCCTCATGGTGGTGGTGAAGGTAGATCACCAATTGGACGTCAAGCTCCAAGTACTCCTTGGGGTAAACCGGCTTTAGGTAAGAAAACTAGAAATCCAAAGAAAAAATCTAACGACTTAATTTTAAGACGTAGGAAAGGTAAATAGGAGGGAAGAAAATGGCTAGATCATTAAAAAAAGGACCTTTTGTTGATGAACACTTAATGAAAAAAGTTCTTGAACAACAAAATGCAACTCATAAAAAGTTAATACAAACTTGGTCACGTAGATCTACTATCTACCCTGAGTTTATTGGTTTTACTATTGGTGTATATAATGGAAAAGAACACGTTCCAGTATATATTACAGAAGATATGGTAGGACATAAATTAGGCGAATTCGCCCCTACAAGAATCTTTAGAGGTCACGCATCTAAGAAAGAGAAGGGTAAATAGATATGGAAGATATTAAAAGAGCTGAAGCAACTGCGAAAATGGTTCGTATTGCTCCTCGTAAAGCTAGATTAGTTATTGATTTAGTTAGAGGTAAAGATTTAAATCATGCGTATGCAATCTTATCGCTTACTGATAAAAAAGCTTCGAAATTAATTTCAAAAGTAATTAAATCAGCAGCAGCTAATGCAGTACATAACTATGAACTAGATGCTAGTAAATTATATGTTGAAAAGGCAGTAGTTGATGATGGTCCAACTTTAAAGAGATTTAGACCTCGTGCTAAAGGTGGAGCAGATCAAATATTGAAAAGGACTAGCCACATTACAATTGTAGTGGCAGAAAGAGAGTAGTAAACTATGGGACAAAAAGTTAATCCAAAGGGAATGAGACTTGGTATTGTTAGAGATTGGGATGCTGTTTGGTATGCCGATAAAGACCAAGTTGCAGAAATCCTAGGTGAAGATTTAAAAATTAGAGAAGCTGTACATAAATACTATAGTAATCTAACTGGTAGAAATCAAAGACCTGTAGATGCTGCTATTTCTCGTATCGTAATTGAAAGAACAAAAAACAAAATAATGCTTACGATATATACTGGTAGACCAGGTGTTGTTATTGGTTCAAAAGGAGCAACCAAACAAGACCTTGCAGTTTACTTGCAAAAACAAACAAATAAAAGAGTATATATCACTATTGTAGATATTAAGCAACCAGACTTAGATGCTTTATTAGTAGCTGAAAATATTGCAAGACAACTTGAAGCCAGAGTTTCATTTAGAAGAGTGCAAAAACAAGCTATTCAAAAAACAATGGCAGCTGGTGCTAAAGGAATTAAAACATTAGTATCTGGTCGTTTAGGTGGAGCAGAAATGGCTCGTGGCGAAGGATACAATGAAGGTACAGTACCACTTCATACATTAAGAAGTGATATTGACTATGCAACAGCTGAGGCTAATACTACATATGGTAAATTAGGCGTTAAAGTTTGGATTTGTCGTGGTGAAATTTTATCACGTAAAAACAAAAAGGAGGCTAAATAAATATGTTGATGCCTAAGAGAACAAAATTCCGTCGTCCTCATCGTGTTAGCTATGAAGGCAAAGCTAAAGGCGCTAAAACAGTAGTTTTTGGTGAATATGGCTTAATGGCTCGTGAAGGTTGCTGGTTAACACAAAACCAAATTGAAGCTGCCAGAATCGCTATGACTCGTTTGATGAGACGTGAAGGTAAAGTATGGATTAGAATTTTCCCTCATATGGCTAAGACTAAAAAGCCTTTAGAAGTACGTATGGGTGGAGGTAAAGGTAGTCCAGAAGGTTTCGTAGCTGTAGTTAAAAAAGGTACAGTTATGTTTGAAGTAGCCGGTGTAACTGAAGCAGTAGCTAGAGAAGCATTAAGGCTTGCAGGGCATAAATTACCTATTACTACAAAATTCGTAAGAAAGGAAAATGGTGACAAATAATGGCAAGAGAAAAGAAAACAAGAAAATCTAAAAAAGAAGAAGTTAAAAAAGCCGTTAGTAAAGCTGAAGAAATTAGAGCTTTAGATGATGCCACTATTAATAAAAACATTGCTTCATTAAAACAAGAACTATTTAATTTACGTTTTCAATCTGCAGTTGGTAAATTAGAAAACACAGCGCAAATTAAGAAAACAAGAAAACAAATAGCAAGAATGAAGACAGTATTAACAGAACGCAAATTAGCAGAGGCGAGAAAGTAGGTTATAAATGGAAAGAAATATTAGAAAATCATTTATTGGAACAGTTGTTTCTGATAAGGGTGATAAGACTATCATTGTAGCTGTTAATCGCCATGTGAAACATCCAGTTCTAGGTAAAAGAATTAAGAAAACGACAAAATTAGCAGCACATGATGAAACTAATTCTGCTAAGATTGGCGATAAAGTTAAAATTGTAGAAACAAGACCTTTATCTAAAACTAAGCATTTTTACTTAGTAGAAATTTTAGAGAAGGCTGTTCAATTATAGGGGGCGAAAGTAAATGATCCAACAAGAATCGCGTTTAAAAGTAGCCGACAATTCTGGTGCTAAAGAAATTCTAACAATTAGAGTTTTAGGTGGTACAAGAAAAAGATATGCTAATATAGGAGATATTATTGTTGCTACAGTAAAGTCTGCAACACCTGGTGGTGCTGTAAAGAAAGGTGATGTAGTTAAAGCTGTAGTTGTTAGAACTAAATTTGGATTAGGTCGTAAAGACGGCTCTTATATCAAATTTGATGATAATGCCGCTGTTATTTTAAAGGAAGATCTAACTCCTCGTGGAACAAGAATTTTTGGCCCTGTAGCTAGAGAATTACGTGAAAAGAATTTCATGAGAATTATCTCTTTAGCTCCAGAGGTACTATAAGGAGAGAATTATGTTTGTAAAAAAGGGAGATACAGTTAAAGTAATTAGTGGAAATAGTAAAGGACGTGTAGGTACAGTTTTAAGAGTTTATCCTAAAACTGATAAAATCGTTGTTGAAGGAGTAAATATTGTTACAAAACATGCTGCGCCTTCAGCTGCATATCCTGATGGTGGAATCGTGAAGAAAGAAGCACCTATTCACATTTCAAAAGTCCAAGTTGTTGATCCAAAAACTAATGAAGCTACAAGAGTAGGCTATAAAATGGTTGATGGAAAGAAAATTAGATATTCTAAAAAAACTGGAAATGAATTAGATAAGGTTAAGAAATAGGAGGAATTATGAATCGAGTATTAGAAACATACAAAAATAATGTTATCCCTCAAATGATGAAAAAATTTAACTATAGTTCAGTAATGGAAGTTCCAAAACTTGAAAAGATTGTAGTTAATATCGGAGTTGGAGATTCTATTCACAATTCTAAACTATTAGATGCTGCTGTAGAAGAATTAACGCAAATTACTGGTCAAAAACCAATTATTACTAAAGCTAAGAAATCTATCGCTGCATTTAAATTAAGAGAAGGTTCTTCTATTGGTTGTAAAGTAACTTTAAGAGGAGATAGAATGTATCATTTCTATGATAAATTAGTATCTGTTGCTTTACCAAGAGTTAGAGACTTCCGTGGATTATCTAAAAATTCATTTGATGGACATGGTAATTATACAATGGGATTAAGAGAGCAATTAATTTTCCCAGAAGTTAATTATGATAAAGTTTTAAAAATTAGAGGTATGGATGTAGTAATTGTAACTACTGCTACTTCTGATGAAGAAGGGAGGGAACTACTTACTCTATTAGGTTTACCTTTTAGAAAGTAGGAAGTTACAAATGGCTAAAAAATCATTAGTTGTAAAAAATAAGAGAACACCAAAATATAAAGTTCGTAATTATACACGTTGTCAACATTGTGGCAGACCAAGAGCTGTTTTCAGTAAATTTGGTTTGTGTCGTATTTGTTTTAGAGAACTAGCGAACGAGGGAAAAATCCCTGGTGTTAGAAAAGCAAGTTGGTAAGGAGGTTTAGAGAATGGGAATGACTGATCCAATTGCTGATATGCTAACAAGAATTCGTAATGCAAATCGTATGCATTATGAAACTGTAGAAATACCAGCATCAAATGCCAAATTAGAAATTTTAAAAGTTATGCTTAATGAAGGTTTTATTACTGATATTCAAGAATCAGTAGATCCAAAAGGATTTAAAACTTTTATCGTAACTTTAAAATATGTTGGCAAAAAAGAACAAGTAATTAAGGGCATTACTCGTATTTCTAAGCCAGGACTAAGAGTATATGCAAAAGCAAGTGAAATGCCTAAAGTATTAAATGGTTTAGGTATTGCAATTATATCTACATCACAAGGAGTAATGACAGACCGCGAAGCTCGTAAAGCTAATGTTGGTGGTGAAGTTATTGCTTATGTTTGGTAGGAGGATTTAAATGTCAAGAATAGGAAAAAAAGCGATTAAGGTTGCTGATACAGTTACAGTAACAATTGGTGAAGGTAACTTAGTTACTGTAAAGGGCCCTAAAGGTGAGTTAACACAAAAGTTTTCTGAAGAATTTGATATCAAATTAGAAAACGGAGAACTAACAGTTAAAAGTCACAAGCCTAGCCAAAAGGCTATGTATGGCACTACTACAGCTTTATTACATAATATGGTACAAGGTGTTTTTGAAGGATTTTCTAAAACATTACTAATTACAGGTGTAGGTTACAGAGCTAACTTACAAGGAAACAAATTAGTTTTAAACTTAGGATATTCTCATTTAATTGAAATGCCAGTTCCTGAAGGAATAACAGTTATGGTTAAAACTCCAACTGAACTTACTGTTTCAGGGGTTGACAAACAAAAAGTTGGTCAATTCGCAGCTGAAATTAGAGAAAAACGTAAACCAGAACCTTACTTAGGTAAAGGTATCAGATATAGTGATGAAGTTATAATCAGAAAAGAAGGAAAGGTAGCTAAATAGGTGTATCAATGAAGTCAAGAAATGATCAAAGAAAAAAACGTCATTTGCGTATTAGAAGACATATCAAAGGTACTTCAGATGTACCACGTTTAAATGTCTTTCGTTCTAATAAATACATTTATGCGCAAATCATCGATGATATTAAAGGAGTTACTTTAGTAAGTGCATCGAGTTTTGAAAAAGAACTTAACTTAAAAAACGGTTCTAATATTGAAGCGGCTACAAAAGTTGGAGAACTAGTAGCTGAAAGAGCACTAGCAGCTAAGATTACTAAAGTTGTATTTGATCGTGGTGGTTATTTATATCACGGTCGTGTTAAAGCTTTAGCTGAAGGCGCTAGAAGTAAAGGATTGGAATTTTAGGAGGCTATCATGAAAGAAAAAGATTTAGAAGTTTTAGAACAAGAAGAAACTTTAGAAGAAGAAACTCAAGACAAAGCTCCTAGAGGCAGAAAACCTAGAAGAAAACAAGAGAAAGATCGTAAAGAACAACCTAAAGAAAAATCAGAATTTGAGGAAAGAGTTGTTAATATCAACCACGTTGCGAAAGTTGTAAAGGGCGGTAGAAGATATCGTTTTACAGCTGTAGTAGTAGTTGGTAATCATAAGGGTCGTGTTGGTGTAGGAAAAGGAACTGCTATTGAAATTCCAGATGCAATTAATAAAGCAGTTGAAGATGCTAAAAAGAATTTAATTAATGTTGCGATTGTAGAAGGAACAATTCCTCATAGAGCTATGGGAGTATATGGTGGTAGCAAAGTTATGTTACGTCCAGCACCAGGTGGTACAGGAGTTGTTGCTGGTGGAGCAGTACGTGCTGTTGTTGAGCTTGCTGGTATTGAAAATATCGTTACTAAGTCTTTAGGCTCACCTACAAGTGTTAATGTAGTTAAAGCAACACTTTCAGGACTTAAAGGTCTTCGTACAATTGAACAAGCTGCAGCATTAAGAGGAAAAACTGCAGAAGAGTTGAGAGGTTAATTATGGCAAAGGCAAAAATGATTAAAATCAAATTAATTAAAAGTGGTGCTAGCCGTTTACCCCAACAAGTTAAAACTTTAAAAGCATTAGGCTTAAGTAAAATTAATCAAGTTGTAGAAAAACCAGACAATGATGCAATTAGAGGAATGATTAAAACTGTTGCTCATTTAGTTGAGGTTGTAGAGTAGGAGGTATTGAAGTGAAATTACATGAATTAAAACCAAACTCTAGTTCTAACAAAGCAAGAAAACGTGTTGGTAGAGGTACTAGTAGTGGACATGGTAAAACTTCTGGTAAAGGTCACAAAGGCCAAAACGCAAGAAGTGGTCCAAAACGCAACCCTATGTTTGAGGGTGGACAAACTCCATTATTTAAAAGACTACCTAAAAGAGGCTTTACTAGCCTAAATAAAATTGATTATGGCTGTGTTAATTTAAGCAGTTTAAATGCTTTTCCTGAAGGATCAGTTGTTGATCTTGCTTCATTAAAAGCTGCAGGTTTAGTTGCTAAGAAACATAGTAGATTAAAGATCTTAGGAGATGGAGCTTTAGAAGTTAAATTAACTGTTAAAGCAGACAAATTTTCTAAAACTGCATTAGATGCAATTACGAAAATTGGTGGAACAGCAGAGGTGATCTAATGGCTAGAGGAGCACGTATTAAGAGCAAAAGCCCATTAGCTAGTAAAAAGCTATGGATAATGATCTTATTCACGATTTTGTTTTTATTAATCTGGCGTTTAGGATACTTCATCCACTTACCTAGACTAGACAGCGATTTTCTATTTAGAAGTCGTGAATCAGATAGTTTATTTGGTTTCTTAGATGTCTATAGTGGAGGTGCTTTATCTAACTACTCAGTGTTAGCTTTAGGTATTTCACCTTACATTACTGCATCAATTGTTGTTCAACTATTACAAATGGATATTGTTCCAAAATTAAAAGAATGGTCAGAAGAAGGACCAGCTGGAAAAGAAAAACTAAATCAATTAACTAAGTATTTAGCTTTATTTTTAGCTTTTGTACAAGGCTTAACAGTAATTGTCAGTCTTTCTATTGGACCTGGTGGAGATGCTGTTTATCATCCAGCAAGCCATAATAATGCTTTTACTTATGTATTTTTAGCATTAGTAATGACTGGAGGAACTTCATTCTGTCTTTGGTTATCTGAAAAGATTACTAAGAGGGGATTAGGAAACGGTTCTTCAATGTTAATCGTAGCAGGTATTCTAGCAAGTTTTCCAAAAATGGTAAAAGATCTAATTGGAGCTTATTTAGTACCAAAAACTATTTCTGATGGTGCTGGTGGAGTTATGACTACTCCAGTTTCTGGAGGAGATATTGCAACTTTTATTGGAGTAATATTAATCTTAGTATTAATTATTGTAGGTGTTGTATTTATGGAAGGAGCACAAAGAAAGATTCCTATTCAATATGCGGGTCGTTCAAGTGCAGTATTAAGTGGAAGAAGAGATTCTTCATTACCAATCAAGCTAAACTCAGCTTCGGTAATTCCTGTTATCTTTGCTTCTACATTACTTTCAATTCCAACAACAATTGCAAATTTTATTGGTGCAGGCAATGCGCAAACATGGCTTATTAGAATTTTTAGTTCTACAAAACCAATTGGGTTTGCATTATATATAATTTTAATTTATCTATTTTCATTCTTTTATTCGTTCTTACAAATTAATCCAGATCAAATTGCTGAGAACTTACAAAAACAAAATGCTTATATCCCAGGCGTTCGTCCAGGAGATGAAACAGCATCTTATATTTCTCGCGTATTATTTAAGATCACAATGGTTGGTGCAACTTACTTAACAATAGTTGCGATTATTCCAATTATTTTATCTTGGATCTTTGCTCTTCCAGCTTCAGTTCAAATTGGAGGAACAGGATTAATTATCGTTGTTGGTGTGGCGTTAGAAACTACAAAACAAATTAAGTCAGAAACAGAAGAAAAAGAATATAAAGGACTATTATCGTAATGCGTCTATTAATTATGGGAGCTCCTGGAGCAGGTAAGGGCACTCAAGCTAAATTGATTACTGAAAAGTACAATATTCCTCATATTTCATCTGGCGATATTTTTCGCCAAGAAATTAAGGATAATACTAAAGATGGTCAGTTAGCTAATAAATACATCATTAAGGGTCAATTAGTTCCTGATGATCTTACTATTTCCGTAATAAGTAAAAGACTGCAAAAAGAAGATTGTAATCATGGGTTTTTGCTTGATGGTTTTCCAAGAACTATTAAGCAAGCCCATGCATTAGATCAACTTCTTGCTAAGTTAGACTTAAAGTTAGATTTAGTAATTAATCTAAATGTATCTAAGGATTTAATTATTAAAAGACTTAGTGGTAGAAGAGTATGTCTTAAATGTGGAGCAACATACAACTTAAATACAAACCCACCTAAAAAAGAGGGGATTTGTGATCGCTGTGGAGATACAATCATTTTAAGAGATGATGATAAAGAAGAGACGGTTAAGATGAGATTAGATGTTTATGAAAATCAAACTAAACCATTAATTAAATATTACAGTGATCAAAAGATATTAGTACACGTAGATGGTAATTTAAATTTTCGTGATACTTTTAAAGAAGTAGTTAAATTTATAGGAGATCTTGATGGTAAGCATTAAAAGCAAAAGAGAAATCGAGTTAATGAGAAAAGCAGGAGAAATCAATGCTCTAGCTCATAAGGCGATTGCTGAGGCGATTAAGCCTGGCATTTCTACACTAGAACTTGATTTGATTGCAGAGAGAGTAATTACTAGTAATGGTGCTACTCCCTCATTTAAAGGCTATCAAGGCTATAAACATACTATTTGTGCTTCAATAAATGAGGTAGTTATTCACGGTATTCCTAATAGGAAGCACATCTTAAAAAAAGGTGATATTATAGCTATTGATATCGGAACTTGTTATAAGGGATATCATGGCGATAGTGCAATGACACATAGTGTAGGAGAAATAAACGAAGATAAAGCCAAGCTTTTAGAAGTTACTGAAAGGTCTTTATATGAAGGATTGAAGTATGCTAAGGCTGGAAATCATTTATCAGATATTTCTCATGCAATTGAAAAATTTGTTAAACAATATGGATATGGTATTGTACAAGAATTTACTGGACATGGAATAGGCCAATCATTACACGAAGAACCTAGTATTCCAAATCATGGCAAAGCCGGTGAAGGAGTTATTCTAAAAGAAGGAATGACACTTGCTATTGAGCCAATGATTAATTTAGGAACAGAAAGAGTTAAAATTTTGAAAGATGGTTGGACTGTAGTTACGATTGATAAAAAACCGAGTGCTCATTTTGAACACACAGTTGTTATTACAAAAGAAGGCTACGAGATACTAACAAAATTGGAGGAAGATGATGTCTAAAAGTGATGTTATTGAACTAGAAGGCACAGTTACCGAGGCATTACCTAACGCTTGTTTTAAAGTGAAATTAGTTAATGGCCACGAAATCGACGCTCACGTTTCTGGTAAAATAAGGATGAACTTCATAACTATTTTACCGGGTGATAAAGTAACTGTTGAGTTATCACCATATGATCTCACACGCGGGCGAATTACATATCGAAAGAAATAATATATTTAAAGGAGGATTTTTAAATATGAAAGTAAGACCATCGGTAAAACCGATTTGTGATAATTGTAAAGTTGTAAAGCGTAGGGGCGTAGTAATGGTAATTTGCAAGAACCCTAAGCATAAGCAACGACAAGGTTAATTAAGGAGGATAATTAATGGCAAGAATTGCTGGTGTTGATATACCAAGAGATAAAAGAGTACTTGTTTCACTAACTTATATCTATGGTATTGGAAGAGCAACTTCAAGAGAAATTCTAAAAGCAGCTGAAGTAGATGAAAACAAAAGAGTTAAAGATCTATCAGATGATGAACTAGCTGCAATTAGAAGAGAAGTGCAAACAAGAAAAGTAGAAGGTGATCTTCGTCGTGAAGTAAACCTTAATATAAAAAGATTAATGGAGATTGGCTGCTATCGTGGAATTAGACATCGTCGTGGAATGCCTGTAAGAGGACAAAACACAAGATGTAATGCTCGTACAAGAAAAGGTAAAGCAAAGACAGTAGCTAATAAGAAGAAGTAGGAAGGTATAATAATATGGCTAAAAGAAAAACTGCAAGAAGAAGAAGAGTCAAGAAGAATATTCCTGAAGGACAAGCTCATATTCATTCAACTTTCAATAATACTATCGTTACTATTACTGATTCTGAAGGTAATGTCCAAGCATGGAGCAGTGCTGGCGCTTTAGGTTTTAAAGGAAGTAGAAAATCTACTCCTTTTGCTGCGCAAATGGCAGCTGAAGCAGCAGCTAAACAAGCTGTTGATGTTTGTGGGATGAGAAAAGTAGATGTAACAGTTAAAGGACCTGGGCCTGGAAGAGAGGCAGCGATTAGGTCCCTACAAGTTGCAGGTTTAGAACTTACTTCAATTAATGATGTAACTCCTATTCCTCATAATGGGTGTAGACCACCTAAACAACCAAGAGGTTAATGCAATAATTTTAAATTTTAATCAAGGAGGTATAAATTATGCGTAAATTTGAGTTTATTACCCCTCAAATCGAAATTAATGAAGTAAATGATAGATACGGCATGTTTACAATTACTCCATTAGAAAGAGGTTACGGGCTAACGATTGGTAATGCTTTAAGAAGAGTATTGATTTCTTCAATGCCGGGTGTTGCAATAGTTGCAATGCAAATCGAAGGTGTTCAAAATGAGTTCCAAGCTATTCCAGGAGTTAAAGAAGATGTAACAGAGATCGTTTTAAATTTAAAAAACATCAAATTAACAATTGATGAAGAAAAATTATTTCAAGTTAGCGATAATGTAGAGATTGATGTAGAAGACTTATATAAGTTAACTATTAGTAGAGATAAAAAAGGAGTTATTACTGCTGGCGATTTAGTTCATGATGAAAGATTAAAGATTGTTAATCCAGAACAAGTAGTGGCAACTTTAACTAAAGATGTCAAATTTGATGCTACATTTTTTGCTAGAAGAGGAATAGGCTATGTTTCAGCTGAAGAAAATACAATTTTCTGTCAAGATAAAGACGAACATATCTATCAAGAAAGGATTGCAATTGATTCTATCTATACACCTGTAAATAAGGTTAGATATGATGTAGAGAAAACAAGAGTTAATAAAGATCCTAATTATGATAAACTTACAATTGAAATTTGGGTAGATGGTAGAATTACAGCTGTAGGTGCTTTAGCCTTAGCAAGTAAATTCTTATCGCAACATTTCAATAAGATTAGTGCAGTTAAAGAAAAAGTACTAGATGCTGACTATGTGTATGAACAAGAAGAAATCAAAGTTTCAAGAGATTTAGAAAAACCTATTGAACAACTAGATTTATCTGTTCGTGCTTACAACTGCCTAAAGAGAGAAAAGATCACTACAGTTGGCGAATTAGTTCAAAAAACTGCAGAAGAAATGATGCGCATCAATGGTTTTGGTCGAACATCATTTAAAGAAGTTCAAGAAAAACTTATAAAACTTGGATTGAGTTTCAAAAAACAAGCTGATGAATTAAAAGTTTCAGCTGATAGAAGAGAAGAATAGGAGGAACAAATGGCAAGAGGCTATAGTAAACTAGGAAGAACAAGTTCACAAAGAAAAGCTTTAATGAGAGATTTAGTTACTGATTTGATTATCAATGAAAAAATTGAAACAACTTTAACTAAAGCCAAAGAACTACGTAGATTAGCAGACAGAATGGTTACTTTAGGTAAACAAAACACTTTAGCTAGTCGTAGAAGAGCTGCAAGGTTAGTTAGATTTGAATACACAGACGAAGAGAAAAATGAATTTGCTCTTCAAAAACTTTTCAATACAATTGCTCCTCGCTATCAAGATCGTAACGGCGGATATACGCGAGTATTAAAACTTATGCCACGTCAAGGTGATAATGCTCCGATGGCAATTATTGAATTTGTATAAAAAAACACCCCTAATTATTTAGGGGTTTTTTATTTGTTAAATGTTTTGTAATATTTTTCTTGACAATATATATATATATATAATAAATGTGAGAAAATTTTAATATCTTTTGTTTTTAAACAAACCATTAATAACGATTGGAGGTAAATAATAGTGAGTCAAGAAAGAATTATTAAATCATTAAATGTATTAGGATTAGATTCATCTGCTACACAAGAGCAAATTACAGATCGCGTAAAAGTTTTAAAAAGCATTTATAATAGTGAATCTGAAGCAGATGCGAAAAAAATGGATGAAGTTTATCGCGCGAGTAAATTTTTGCTAGAAAATTATGAGTTGTTAAGTAAAGGTCTTAATGAGAATACCGACCAAAAAAATTCTCAAATCGGAATAAATGTAGACGATGCTCAACCTAAACGAAAACATTCTAAAAAGAAGATCATTTGGATTTCTGTAATTTCGGGGATTTTTGCATTGTTTTTAATATCTTTTCTTACTCAAAATCTCCCTAAAATGATTGAAGATAGAAATCAATATAATGAGATTAAAGAAATGATGATGAATTTTAATGCTGACAATATGAATACTATTGGAGAAACTATCAAAAAATTGCCTGACGATTATAAGGATATTAAAACAATAAGTAGCCAATATGAATTAATAATGGAAAATGTTGAAATTATAACAGAAAGCGAAAATACGAAGGGGTATAAAAATTGGAAAGGTGCGAATACTGCGTATCGTGCTTTGATAAATATTAATCATGATTTATCTAATTGGAATTTAAGTCAATATCTTGATAATAAAGATATTAGATATAAAATTATATGGACTAAATGGAGTGATTTAGATAAAAATTTCCAAATTTATTCATATAACTTTGATTATAATTATGATCTTAACACAAATTTACCAAACAATATAGAATCCGACAAATTTTATATAACACGTTGGAATGATTCTTGGACAAAAATCGGATATGAAAATTTGAACGACCCAACCGATAAGTTTTGGGCATATGAAATAATAGATGTAAAAGAAGATCAAATTCAAATTTATTGTTATAGTAATAGCGAAACATATACTTTATATTACACAGATCAAGATTAATTAAAGGGAGAATTGAAAGATGGATAAGAAAATGTTTATTGTAGATTTAAATACGGGGTCATACAATAAAAGTAATAAAGGTTATGAATTATATAATTTAGAACCAAACAAAATAGATGGTCGTTATTATGGGTATGTTCCGGATGCAGATAATCCAAATATAGAAACTCTTGGTGCTACAAAAGAACAAAAGTATGTTGATGATATTTTAGTTGTTTTTGTTACGCCTGTTTCAGATAATGATCTTAATAGGGTTGTAGTTGGATATTATCCAAGTGCAAGAGTTCATAGGCATAAGAAGTCTGGAGAAAATATGGGAAGAGATTTTGAAGACTATGATGGAAGTAGAAAAATAGCAACATATTCAATTGAAAGTGATGATTGCGTTATTGTTAATCAGAAGAATAGTTTTATAATTGAAATAAACAAGTATAATAATAAGTTTAGAAGACAAAGAGTCTATAAAGGAACTTATCCAAAATTAGATGAAGAGCTTTTTGCTTTTATCAGCAATTATGAAAATAGTTTATTTGATGATGATAATGAGATACAAAACGAAATTCAATATGTTTCAGAAGCATCAGAAGAAGAAATGAGCAATGCTTCAAAAAGAAAAGTAGAATATGAAAATCTTACATATGGAACAGCAGTTAAAAGAAATGCAAGATTATCAAAATCTGCGATTGTAAAAGTTAATTATAAATGTGAATTTGATGAAAACCATAAAACTTTTGCCAATGTTAATAATTTCCCATATATGGAAGGTCATCACCTAATACCATGTACAATTAATAATGCGAAAATGGTTGAGGATAAAACGGGATGTCATATAGATTGCCCAGAAAATATTGTATCTTTATGCCCAAATTGTCATAGAGCTATTCATTTTGGGAACGAAAAGACTAAGTTTGAAATTATAACAAAATTATACAATGATAGAAAGGACAAGCTGGAAAAAGTTGGAATTAAAATTAGTTTACAGAAACTTTTGTCATTATATGGAGTTAGAAAAAGATAATATTGCAAAGGGAATTATTGAATTTGTATAAAAAAACACCCCTAATTATTTAGGGGTTTTTTATTTGTTTATGTTATAATGTAAGTAGCAAAAGGAGATAAAAGTGAAAACAAAAGCAATTATTTATATTTCATACCATCACAAAAATACAATCAAGCTTTTAGAATCTTCTTTTGAAAAAGAAGAATATGATTTTTATAATCTGGCAAAAACAAAAGAAGATATCTTACTTGATAAATATGAGAAGATTGTATTTGCATCTGGTATCTACTTTGGGAAAATGGATAAAAGGATTTTGCAGTTTGTAGATAAAAATTTAACTAAATTATTAACTAAAAAGATTTATATAGTTATAACGGCGGGGATTAATCCTAAACATTATGCGAGAAAAACAATAAAATATTTTAATAAACTAAGTTTTAATGATATTAAAATATTTAGTTGTTTAGGACATGATAGCTACGGACCGCTTAAATTAATTGGCGGAATTAATAAAAAAAGGCCAAATGAGAAAGACGTTTTCAAATTAAAAGAATTTATTTTAGAAAACAAGATATGATAGAATATAGGTGCAAAGGAGGTCAATATGGATAGAAATAAAATAAGTGAGATGATTTTAGAAGGGGAAGAGATAATATATACTTTTAAACCTTATTATAAGAAGGTAGTATATAGAACAATTATTATTTTATTTATAGCAATTGTTCCTTTTATCTTGTTTTTGATATTTCCAATTGTGTTTAAATTTCCTGAGGAAATGATGACTATGATTATTATATCAATGGCAGTAATGGTAGTTATGGTTACTATACCGCTTCTTATTCCTTTGTTTATGTATAAAAATAGGTTTTATGCAGTTACTAATAAAAGGTTGATTATTCAAAAAGGTTTTTTTGGAATTGATTTTGCTTTTCTTCCTATTGAATCAGTACAATATGTTTCTGTTAGCGTTTCGCCACTTGATAGATATCTTAAAAAGGGAACGGGCACTATTTCTTTTGGAGCTGTTAGTACACCAGTAACATCTAAAAGTGGAGCTACATTTGCTTTTGGAGATATTGGTAATGTTTATGAGAACTATAAAATTATAAAGACCTTTATTGATAAAAATAAAGAAGGGCAACAAAAAAGCTAACTATGTTAGCTTTTTTTAATAAATTGTAATTAAAAAGTAAAATATTGTTAAGTTATTTGTCTTTAAGTTATTTTTAATTATCAATATGTTATAATATCAGTGTAAAGGAAATTGTTTAATATACCATTAAGGAGGTAAAATATGGATAGAAATCAAACAGCTAAAATTTTAATGAAAGATGAGAAAGTTTTGTATACAATTAAACCTTGTAAGACAAAGTTAGTTGTTTCAAGTTTACTTACAATGGTTTTTGTTATAGGTTTATCGTTTTTAACTTTCCTAATTCCAGCTGAAGAAGGAGATGATTTAGCAGCTAAAAATATGTGGACAGGAATTGGTGTTGGAGTAGTTGCGGCAGTGATGATTCTTGTTTTTATTTGTCAGTTACTTGCATATCGTAATCGTTTCTATACAGTCACTGATAAAAGATTTATTATTCAAAGCGGATTATTAGGAATTGATTTTGCTAGTGTTCCGGTTGAAGCAGTACAGTTTCTTTCTGTAAATGTTTCTGTACTTGATAAAATACTTAGAAGAGGAACGGGTTCTATTACTTTTGGGACAGTAAGTACACCTATTGCGGCACAAAATCAAGCAACTGGATTTAGATATGGCGATATTCCTAATGTTTATGAAAACTATAAAGTTTTTAAAGAATTGATTGATAATGCTCAACAATCAAAAGAGTAAAACAAAGTTAAACATTAACAAAAATCCCTTCTTGTTATTATGTAGAACTAAGAATAAAACAAAAGCTAGTTTAGGAAACTAAATTGGCTTTTTTTATTTATATTGTGATATAATATGAAAGTAATAAAGGAAGCAAGACGAGTATGGAAAGAAATCAAATTAAAAGTATCTTAGAACAAGATGAAAAAATATTACATATAATAAAACCAGTAAAATCTAAAATTCTTCTTAATTTGGTTTTTAGATATATTAAAGGATTAGGTTGGGGACTTTTTCTTGTAGCGGCAATGATTATTAGTTCATTTTTCCAAAAAGGAGAAGAAGATGTTTTTGATCCTGAAAGAATACGTTATGTTATAGGTATTTCGCTAGCAGTTGCAGTTGGTGTTGTTACTTTAATTTTTATAGGAATTTTAATTAATGAATTGTTAGATTATAGAAATAGATTTTATGCAGTTACAAATCAAAGGTTTATTATTCAATATGGAACAATTAGTGTTGGCCATATAAGTTTATATACTAAATCAATCATCACTTTATCAATAGATATTAATATAGCTGATAAGCTTTTAAAGAAGGGAACTGGTTCAATTAGTTTTGGAACTGGTAGTACAAAATTGCGCGGTTCAGCTTCTGATTTTCGTTTTGATGATATTCCTGATGTCTATAAAAACTATAAACGTTTTAAGAAAATATCCGATTCTCATCCGGAGAAAGAAGTAGAAACGAGCGTTTTAGGATAAAAAACACCCCTTATTTTTAGGGGTATTTTTATTAAATAAAATATGATATAATGTAAGGGCTAAGGAATAAAAAGGAGGATAGTTATGAATTTAGAAGAAAGAGTTCAACAATTAGAAAAAGAATTAAGTGAATTCAAAAAACTATTTGCAAAGTTTGGTTTAGCTACGATTTATGAGGCTAAATATTTGCACGCTTTAGAAGGAAGAGCTCATAAGAGTACAATTAGGAATTATGAAGAGATTATGGATAAGATTTTAGAAGAAGAGGATAACAAGAGTAAATAAAATGGCTAAAGATAAAACACCGAAAACTATTTTTATATTTGATATTTTTGCAGTTTTAATTGCTTTAATACCTGTTGTTAATAGTGTTGTTTATATGCATACTGATAAAAGGATGGACTATCATTTATTATTACTTTTAGTTTTAATTTCTTTTATTGTTATTGCTTTTACTAGTGCATCATTACTTTATACTTATCCTAAGTTTTTTTATCAAGCTTTGATTTTTCCAATTGTATCTTCAATTTCTTTTATTTTAAGTTTTGTTTTTGATTTTATATCAGGATATCATTATCCAATCGCATTTTTAATTTATCCTTGTGTTTCCTTAGTTTCCTGGTTAGCTGTTTTAATATTTAAGAAGTATCGAGAATCGTGGATTATTGCTTCGCTTTTTACAAGTCTTGCATTTTTAATTAATACTTTTGTTTTAACGGCTTTAGAGGTTTCAGAACTTGTAGTAAGGTTAATTTTGTTTATAGTGTTAGGGATTATCTTTTTAACAAAAGTTTTCTCTTACATCTTTTATCGTAAAGAAGCGCATTACTACGTTATGATTTATTTAATTGATAATTTTGTTTTAATAATGTTATTTGTTTTCTTATCGTTTATGTGGCAAATTAACTTAATTTAAGGGGTATTTATGATAGGACCAATTATTGTAGAGAGTAAAATTAAAATATTTAAAACTAAAAAGAATTTAACAATTTTTCAAATAGCTAGTTTAGGCTTAGCTTTTGTTTTGTTTTTCTTGTTTTATTTTTTAGATTTGAAATGGTTTGGGATTTTTAGTTTCCTTGGGTTATATTTAATAGCTAATATTTTGAGTGCTGTCGGTATTTATAATGATAAGGTAAGTTTTTTAAATAGGTTTATTGTAGATATCTTTACTATTGTTTGTTTAGCAATAGCAGCCTTTTATTTATATATTAAATTTAAGGGAGATTATTATTTGTTAATCTTAGGGTTAATATTCTATATTGTTTTATTGGTATTAATAATTTTAATTCCTAAACAAAAAGGATCAATGCAAACTTACTTTAGAGTTGTTCATGCAATTGTAGATATCTTATTTATTACAGTTATAGGTTATATTATGTTACCTGGGATTTGGGTAATGTGGCTAGTGATTGGAGCATTAGCGATTTTGCTGCGTGATAGTTATTTAGAATACCAAATAGCGATGATGCTTATTAATAATTTATCGTTAGCACTTTTTCCTTTAATAATATATTTACTTTTAAAATAAATGATTTAGATATCTAATTAGAAGATTATTGGAAAATAATCTTCTTTTTATGATATAATTATAAAATGTAAAGGAGAAAAGAAATGAAAAAGAAAAAGAGAATTCAAAACAAACCATTTTTTATTGTTGGTTGTATTGTAAATGGTTTGATTTTAATTTTTATGTTTGTATTGGTGTTATTAGGGCTAGAGGCAATTAATCATAAAACTATTTCTACAATCCGTTTTGTTTTGTTACTTGTAATGCCAGTTATTGTTATGGCTATTTCATTTTCAAGCCACGCCACCAAATCTTCTTTAACTGAATTTATTATTCCTTTAAGTTTAATTACTGGAGCTTTGGCTTTAGAATGTGTGCAATATGGGATTTTCTTAAACGCATCATATATTGTTTTAAACAATACTGTACTTAAGGTTAATCCAGTTTATTTAGGAATTGTATTTTCAGTATTTATTGTTTATTTATTTTTATTATTGTTTTTCTATAAGAAAACAAAAATGTTTAAATATACGGGATTTATTTTTCTAGTTTTAGGTGTTTTCTCATTTGCTTTTGAAAATCAAATATGGTTAATTGCTCTTGGTAGTGTGACAGTTTTCATAAGTTTAGTTATTGGAATTCGCGAATTAAAAGTTTATAATAAAGATTTAGACCGAGGAGTTAAGGTTCAAATAACAACAATTGTATTTATGCTATTAATGCTAGCACGTTTTGTGTTTATGTTTGGATTATAAAGAACGTTTTACTCATTATTATTAAAGTAGTTTTTAAACACTAAATGTGGTATACTTATACAGTAAAAGAAAGGAGAACTTGTTTTAATGAAGAAATTAGATTATTTTATTATTGCTATAGCATTCTTTTTAGTTATAGGCAGTTATACAATTTATTTTGCAAACCAAGATTTAGCTAACGTTAATCTAATTTTAGAAGTTAGATATGAAAACAAGTTAATCTATGAAGTGCAATACGAGGAAGGTTTAGATGAGGAACTAACCATAAACCAAGAAGGGCACATTATGACATGGTCTTTAAAAGACGGAGAAGAACACACAGTTGTTTTAGAATCAGATAAGCATATCCATAATAAGGTTCACCTTAAATATGGTGAAGTTAAAATGACGGAAGCTAATTGTAAAGACAAATATTGCCTACAAATGCAAATTAAAGGAAGGTATTCGGCTCCAATTATTTGCATCAACGGAGTATCTGTTATTTTAGTTGGCGGAGAGTTAGAAATAATATTTTAGGTGAAAATAATGAGCATTATTGAAGTAAAAAATTTAACTTTTAGTTATGAAAAAAATAAAAAAATAATTGATAATCTTAATTTAAGTATTGAAAAAGGATCTTATGTAGTTATCTTAGGACATAATGGCTCTGGTAAGTCAACTTTAGCTAAGTTAATTGTTGGTTTACTAGAAGCACAAAAAGGAGAAATTTATATTGAAGGTACTAAATTAAGCATTGATTCAATTGATGATTTAAGGCAAAGAATCGGGATTGTTTTCCAAAATCCAGATAGTCAGTTTGTAGGGATAACTGTTAAGGATGATATTGCTTTTGGTTTAGAAAATAGAAATGTTCCTTATGAACAAATGAAAGAAAAAGTTTTAGAAGTAGCTAAACTAGTAGGTATGGAAAACCATTTAGAGAAAAATCCAGAAGAATTATCTGGTGGAGAAAAACAAAGAGTTGCTTTAGCTGGGGTTTTAGTTTATGATCCGGAAATTGTAATTTTAGATGAGGCAACATCGATGTTAGACCCTAAAGGTGTTTTTGAAGTGAATCAAGCGATTCAACAATTCAAACACAAGAAAACTATTATCGCAATTACGCATAATTTAGAAGAAGCATTATATGCAGATAGGGTTATTGTTTTAAATCAAGGAAAAGTAGTACTAGATGATATTCCTAAACGTGCTTTTAAAGAAGAAGAGATTTTAAAGGCTGCCAATTTAGATATTTTAGAAAGTATGAAATTAATTGATCTTGTAAAGGAAGATCAAGATTTAAGTAATAAAAAAGAAATTGAGGAGATATTATGGGAATTAACTTTCAAGATGTAAAGTTCGCCTATTATATCCCTAGAAATAAAAAGAAAACTCGTTATCAGTTAACTGATGTTAATTTAAATATTAGTGCTGAAAATGAGTTTATAGGTATTGTGGGTCATACGGGTTCAGGAAAGTCGACTTTAGTCCAACTGATGAACGCATTAAATAGGCCTACTTATGGAAGTGTGGAAGTCTTAGGTCATAAGGTTACAAGAAAAAGCAAAACATTATTAAAGCCGATTAGGCAAAATGTAGGTTTAGTTTTTCAGTTTCCTGAGTATCAGCTTTTTGAACAAACATCACTAGAAGATATTATGTTTGGACCAAAGAATTTTGGCTTTACAAAAGAAGAAGCAGAAAAGAATGCTCTTGAAGCAGCTGAAATTGTTGGTTTAAATGAAGAGCTATTAGAAAAAAATCCTTTTACTTTATCTGGTGGGGAAATGAGAAAAGTTGCAATTTCTGGTATTCTTGCTAGTAAACCTAAGATTTTGATTTTTGATGAACCAACTGTAGGTTTAGATCCAAAAACAAAGAAAGAATTGATGAATTTACTTTTAGATTTAAATAAAATGGGTAAAACAATTATTATTGTTACTCATGATATGGAAGTTGTTTCAAGATATTGTGACCGTGTAATAGTTTTAGAAGAAGGTAAGATAGCACTAGATTTACCAAAGAAAGAGTTATTTTCTAAAAAAGAATTATTAGATAGATATAGTTTAGATTATCCTGTTTTAATGAAACTGTTACAAAGAATTAAAGATCAATATAATGTAGATATTGATGTAAATAAGTTTACTTTAGAAGATGCTTATTTAGAAATTAGAAAAGTGTTAGGTAAGAGTCATGGGTAATAAGATTGTATTTGGTCGTTACCACAACTCCAACTCTTGGTTTCATCGTTTAGACCCAAGAACTAAACTTGTAGGTATCTTCATTCTAATGATAGCATTGTTTATTGCAAATAATTTTTGGGTATTACTTGGTGCTTTTGGTGCAATTTTATTATTAATTATCACTACAAAAACACCACTTCTTAATTTTTTAAAAAGTATCAAGGGAATAGCATTTATTTTGTTTTTTACGATTTTCTTCCAAATTATTTTTTCGCGTAAGGGTGAGATGATTTGGGAAGGAAACTTCACACTTGATTTATTTAGAATCTTAATTGTTTTAATTTTATTAATAATTTTTATCTTTTCAAAAAGGTTATTACCAAAGGCAAGGATGTTACAGTTTTTAGTGATAGTTGCTGTGTTCTTTTTATTGCAATATTTTCCAATTTTTAATTTAGATTTTGGAAATTTCCTAACAAAAGAATTAGCTACATATAAGATTATGATTTACGATGGTGGTTTATATACATCACTTAAAATTATCTTACGTGTTATGTCTATTTTATTTATCTCATCGCTTTTAACGCTAACGACTAAACCAGAAGAGATAACCTTAGGAATTGAAAAGCTATTATCGCCTTTAGCAAAATTAAAGGTAAATGTTAGCACATTTGCAATGATGATATCGATTGCTTTAAGATATATTCCAACATTGATTGTGCAAGCTAATAAGATTTTACGTAGTCAAGCATCAAGAGGAGTAGATTTTGTGGAAGCAAAACTAGGAGAGAAAATTAAACAAATAATTTCTTTACTTGTTCCGATGTTTGTTATTGCTTATAATCAAGCAGAAGATTTAGCTAATGCAATGGAAGCAAGAGGTTATGTTCCTCAAAATAAGAGGTCATCAATTAATGTAATTAAGTTTAGGTTTATTGATGGTTTAATATTAATATTAATTGTAGGGTTACTTGCAACAACAATTACTTTAAAGGCGATGGGTTATGCGATATAAAGCAGTTATTAGTTATGATGGAACTTTGTTTCATGGCTTCCAAAAACAAAAGAAACATCGTAGTGTTCAAGAAGAATTAGAAAATGCTATTTATAAAGCCTTTGACCAAAAAAAAGAAGTCTATGCTTCTGGGAGAACTGATAAAGGAGTTCATGCTTTAGCTCAAGTTATTCATTTTGATTTAAACTTAGATCTTCAAAGAAGGAATTTAAAAAAGGCAATGAATAGCTTTTTACCTCAAGATATTTATGTAAATAATGTTGAGAAAGTTGATGATAATTTTCATGCGAGATTTAATGCTAAAGCTAAAACATATCGTTATTTATTAGATTTAAACGAAGTTAATCCTTTATTAGTAAATTATCGTTATTATTACAAAGGACCAAAGTTAGATTTAAGTAAATTAGATGAAATACCAAAAATCTTTATTGGAACAAAAGACTTTAAATCTTTCTCTAAAGGAAATGAGAAAGAAAACACAGTAAGAACTATCTATACTTTTACAATCAAAAATATTGATAATTTATTAGTATTTGAGATTAAAGGTGATGGCTTTTTACACAATATGATTAGGTTAATAATTGGTATGATTTTAGAAGTTTTAAAAGGAAAACTTGGAGTAAATAAGTTAAAAGAAATACTAGACAGCAAAGATCAAAAGTTAACACCTAAATTAGTACCTGGTTCAGGTTTGTATTTAGTAAGTGTAGAATATTAAAAGACTAAAATAAATATTTTAGTCTTTTTTTAAAAAGGTTTATTTTTTGGTTCATTTAAGGTATAATATAATAGAATAAGGAGAACAAGTTATGTTTATTACATTCGAAGGTGGAGAAGGTACAGGTAAGACTTCTATTATTAATTTAATTTATCAAGATTTAATAAAACTAGGATATAAAGTTTATAAGACAAGAGAACCTGGAGGTTCTAAGATCGCTGAACAAATCCGTGATGTTATTTTAGATGTAAAGAACACTGAACTAGACTATAAAGCAGAAGCTTTACTTTATGCTGCTTCAAGAAGACAACATTTAATGGAAGTTGTAAAGCCTAAATTAGATGATGGTTACGTTGTTTTATGTGATCGTTATGTAGACTCATCCTTAGCTTACCAAGGGTATGCTCGTGGTTTAGGAATAAGGGAAGTATTAGAAATAAATCGTTATGCAATTGATGATTATTTTCCTAATTTAACTATTTTTATTGATTTAGATCCAAAAGTTGGAATTGAGAGAATTCAAAGTAATCGTAGTAGTGATTTGAATCGTTTAGATTTAGAAAGAATGGCTTTTCATAATAAAGTATATGAAGGATATCATGAATTAGTAAAAATGTATCCTGAAAGAATTAAAGTTGTAAATGGTCATCAAACTTTAGAAGAAGTTTATAAAAGTTGTTATAAACTTGTTTTAGAGACTTTAAATAAAGGAAAGGATAAATAGATGAATTTTAGCGAGTTTTTAGAAAATCAACCTCAAGTTGCTAAACTTTTAAATAAGAGTGTTGATACAAACCATCTAGTTAATGTTTATTTATTTGATGGACCTAGTGGAACGCATAAACTAGAAGCAGCGTATTATTTATCAGCTTTGATTTTTTGTCAGGCTCAGGAGAAACCTTGTTTTAATTGTGCTCATTGTAAGAGAATTTTAGATCGAACTCACCCTTCAGTTTTCCATTTAAAAGCAGAGAAGAATATGATTACTAAGCCACAAGTTGATGCTTTAATTCGCGAGTTTTCTTTAACAGCTTTAGAGGAAGGAAAAAGAGTTTTTATTATTGAGGGAATAGAAAAAGCTAATAAATCAGCTTCAAATTCTTTATTGAAGTTTTTAGAGGAATTAAGTGCAACTGATTATGGTGTTTTAATTACAGAGAATTTAAGCAGCGTAATAGAAACTATTAAATCAAGAGGCCAAATTATTACTTTTAAAAAAGCTAGAGAAAAAGATGTTATAGCTTTACTTACAGAAGAAAAAGTTCCTGAAAATATTGCAAAGATTGTAGTAAAGTTAACTAATAGTTTAGAAAAGGGTTTAGATATTGCTAATGACCCTGATTTTTTAGAAACTTATGATTTAGCTAAAAAAATTATTAAGAATTTACTTTTAGGAAACGAATCTCCTATAATTACTATAAATTTGTTAGGAAAGAAATTTTTTAAATTAGAAGATAGAAAATACCATCAGTATTTTTTAGATATGCTAGTATATTTTTACAATGATATCTTAATGTATCAATTAGGTAATATTGAAGATATCGTTTATTTTGATTTACTAAATAATATTGATGGAGAAATAGAAATGGAATATGAAAAGATAATAGCTAATATTGAGCTATTATTAGAAGCAAAAAACAAACTTAATTTTAATATTAATATAGATTTAATGTTTTTTGATTTGTTTTTAGAAATGGAGAAAATAAATGGTTAAAGTTGTAGGGATAGCTTTTAAACCTGTAGGGAAGATCTATTGGTTTAATCCCCATTATTTGTCAATCAATGAGGGTGATTATGTTGTTGTGGAGACGGTAAGGGGAGTAGAAATAGGTTTAGTTGTACAGGGAGTAATGGAAGTTGATAATAACAAAGTTAAAGACTTAAAGTCTGTTTTAAGGCTAGCAACAAAAAAAGACGTTGAACAATATAAAAAGAATATAGCAAGAAAACCAGAAGCATTAGAAATTTGTCAGGAATTAATTGACAAAAACAAACTGCCAATGAAGTTACTTGATGCTGAGTATACTTTAGATAATAAAAAAATTATTATTTATTACACTGCAGAAGATCGTGTTGACTTTAGAGAATTATTAAAAGACTTAGCATCTGCTTTTCGTTTGAGAATTGAACTAAGGCAAGTTGCAATTAGAGAAGGAGCTAAGTTTATTGGTGGTTTAGGTGTGTGTGGTAGAGAGACTTGTTGTACAAGTCATATTAGAGAGTTTTCACCAGTTACAATGAAGATGGCAAAAGATCAAGGAATGAACTTAAGTGCCAATAAAGTTGCAGGTGTGTGTGGCAAACTAATGTGCTGTATTGGTTTTGAAAGTGAATTCTATCAAGAACAAAGAAAGAAAATTCCAGGAGTTGGTGATATTGTAAAGACGCCAACTTGTGAATCTTGTATGGTTGTAGATGTAGACTATTTAAGAGAACTAGTTACAGTTAAGAAAGATGAAGATAAATTAGAAACATTTAACGCATCATTAGTAAAAAGTTTAAAACGAAAAGTTGAAGAAGTTAGAGAAGAAGATCTAACTGATGATATTGATGACTAAACTTTATCTTCATGAACTGTTAGGTTATGAAAATATCAAAATCTATCAAAAAGATAAAAACTTTAAGTTTTCTTTAGATTCGATGTTACTAGCAGATTTTATTAAACCAAAAGAAAAAGATATAATTGTAGATTTAGGAACAGGTAATGGACCTATTCCTTTATTTTTGACTTTAAAAACCAAATCTAAAATTTATGGCGTTGAGATTCAAGAAGAAATCTGTGAGCTTTTCGTTAAGTCAATTGAAATCAATGGTTTTGAAAAACAAATCATTCCTGTAAACAAGAATCTAAAAGGTGTTTATAAAACAATAGGTGCTAATAAGTTTAATATTGTTTGTTCTAACCCTCCTTATTTTAAATACAAGGAAGGAAGTAATGTAAATAAAAGTAGAGAACTTACAATTGCAAGACATGAGGTTTTAGTTTGCTTAGAAGATATTGTAAAGGAAGCTACAAAACTATTAGTTGATGGTGGTAGTTTCTATTTAGTTCACCGCACGTTTAGATTATCTGAAGTTTTACTTTTATTAAAAGAGAATAATTTTGGTGTAAAAAGACTAAAGTTTATTTATCCTAAAATAGAATCTGATGCTTTAATCTTTTTACTCGAAGCTAAGAAAAATCGTAAAGATGATGTTGTTGTTGAAAGACCGTTAGTTGTTCATAATGAAGATGGTAAATATACAGATGAAGTTTTAAAAATCTTTAATTTTAAAAAGGAGGAATAAATGAAAGGTAAATTATATATCGTTCCAACTCCTATTGGTAATATTAAAGACATTACTTTAAGGGCTTTAGATATCTTAAATGAAGTTGATTTAGTTTATGCAGAAGATACGAGAGTTACAAAAATTTTATTTAGTCACTATAATATTAAGACTCAACTTTATAGTTATCATATGTTTAATGAAGCCGATGTTTCAGAACAGATAATTACTAAATTAAATCAAGGATTAAACATTGCGATGGTTAGTGATGCTGGGATGCCGGGAATTAGTGATCCAGGATATTTGATTATTTCAAAAGCAATAAAAGAAGATATCGAAGTTACAGTTTTACCTGGCCCAACTGCTTATATTACAGCTGTAGTTGGTTCTGGGATGCCAATTAATAGAACACTATTTTATGGATTTTTAGAACATAAAAAAAGCGCTAAGTTAAAAGAATTAGAAGCTTTAGTAGATAATAAAGAAACATTAATCTTTTATGAATCTCCTAAAAGATTAGATGAGACAATCAAGCTAATGGCAGAGGTATTTGGAAATAGGAAAGTAGTTATTGCAAGAGAACTTACTAAGAAATATGAAGAGTATATAAGAAGCACATTAGATGAATTAAGTAAGCAAGATTTAAATTTAAAAGGAGAGATTACGATTATTTTAGAAGGAGCTAAAATTGACAGTTTAGCTTTGAAATTGAATGAATTAGATATCTTAAATCATTATAATTATTATATTGATTTAGGGTTTAGTGATAAAGATGCAATGAAAGAAGTTGCGAAAGATAGAGGAATATCTAAGAGCGTAGTTTATAAAAAAATATTAGAAAAATAAGTTTGATTTTAAAATCAAACTTTTTCTTTTACTTATTGACAAATATTTATAAAGTTGTTAATATGTTAGTAGTTAGAATAAAATTAAATAAAAAATAGAAAGGAGTTGATAGATATGAATAAAAATGTAGTTAGGAGTTTATCTAGTTAATAACCTTTAAAGGAGAAAATATTTATTAATTTTTCTTTCTATTTAAAATATATTGATTAAATTAACTCCTTGATTATAGGAGTTTTTTATTTTTCTTTGTTTTGACTAAAACATGTTTACAAGGAGTGGTTATGAAAAAAGCTAAAAAAGAAAAAGTAAAGAAACTAAAAAATAAGGGTATTTTTTCTAATATTATCTTTTCCATGAAACAAATTAACAAGGTTGATAAGTGGTATGTTCCATTGTTGTTTGTTTTGGAAATTTTACGTATTCCCCAAGTATTTCTTTTCCCGTATATTTTAACGGTAATTGTTGATGGGATTGAACGGGGAAAAGATGCTCGTGATGTTATTTTAAAAGCCATGCTTGTTACTTTAATCTGTTTTATAGTTAGGGTTCTTCAAATGTTGGTTGAGTCAAATATTGATACTTATAGAAAAGAGAAAGTTATAGTTAGTTTACAAAAGAAATTTTATCGCAATAGTCTAAAAATAGATTATGAAAAATTTGAAAGTAGTGAAACTCAAGACGCATTCGAAAAAGCAAAAAGAGCTCTTTATCAAAATGGTGGGATGTTAACTATTGTTAGATCTACAGCAGAGTTTATTGGGAAGATATTTTCTTTGGCAATTGCGGCTACAATTATTATTTATATTAATCTTTGGTTAGGTGTGATAATTTTTGGGTTAGCTATAATTAAGTTCTTTTTAAATAAGTATGCTCGTAAAAAAGAGCAAACAGAGTATCGAGACAAGCTTCCTAATATTAATAGAAGAATTAGTTATACAGATAACATTTCTAGAAATTTAAGTATTGGTAAAGATTTAAGGATTTACAAAATGGATAAATTTATAAATAAAGAAAGAGATAGAACTTATACAAATTTCTTTGGAATTTTAAAACCTTATCTAATTAGAGAAACAACAGTTGGTAGTTTTATTAACATTTTAGAAGCAATTGATCTTTTAGCAATCTATGGTTTTCTAATTTATGCTGTTCTAACAAAAGGAATGTTAATAGCTACATTTGTTTATATGTTAGCTGCAGTTAGAGAATTTGCTTGGTCATTGGATGTTATGGTTTTATCGTCTGGTGATTTTATGAGTTGTAGTTATATTATTAAAGATTATCGCGAATTTTATGAAATGAATGTTTTTGAGAAAAAAGAAACTAGCGACCATCCTTCAAATAAAGTTGAAATAGAATTTAAAAATGTCTTTTATAGTTATGAAAATCAGGAAGGATATGCTTTAAATGATGTTTCGTTTAAAATTAAAGCAGGAGAAAAAATTGCTTTAGTTGGTTTAAATGGAGCAGGTAAAACGACTTTAGTAAAACTCTTGTGTGGTTTTTATAAACCTACTAAAGGAGAAATATTAATTAATGGTGTTAATATAAACCAGTTTTCTAGAAAAACTTTTCAAGAATTAATTGCTCCTGTTTTTCAAGACAATGTAACAATTGGAATGGAACTAGGAGAAAATATTTCAATGAGTCCTCGTGAGGAAAGTGATGAAGAGAAGATAAAACAAACTCTTAAAATAATGGACTTAACAAGTAAAGTAGACTCTTTACCAGAAAAAGAAAAAGCAATTCTTTCGCGTGAGTTTACAGATACTGGTATTGAACTTTCAGGCGGTGAAGTACAAAAATTAGCAATTGCTAGAGCAATTTATAAAGCTGCACCTTTAGTAATTTTAGATGAACCTACTGCTGCATTAGATGCTTTTGCGGAGTATAATTTATATAATAATCTAAGTGAGTTTATTGGTAATTCAACAGCTATTTATATTTCTCATAGACTAGCAGTGACAAAAATTTGTGATAGAGTATTGTTACTAGATGATGGTGTTTTAATTGAATCTGGTAGTCATAATGAGTTAATGAAGAAAGATACTGAGTATAAGAAGCTATTTAATATTCAAGCTAAGTATTATAAAGAGGGAGGTGCTTTATGAAAAGACTCCGTCGTATGAGAAGGAATATTAAATATTTCTTTCCAATTCTATTAAAGGTTAATCCTTTTTCAATTGTTTTCATCTTACTTAGCGCTTTAATTAAAGCTGGGTTTGGTGTTGCTACTGTTTATTTACCAAAGCTAATTATTGAGAATTTAATGTTAGAGCCTAAGCCGGATTTTATGGCTGTGTTTATCATTGCTATTAGCTATTGTCTTCTTTTAGGTTTTACTTATGTTAGTACGAAAATCTTAGATATGATTAATACTTACTATGCTTTTAAAGCTGATGAGAAAATTGAAGCAATGTTTAATGAGAAAGTTGTTACAATTGATTATTTCAATATTGAAGATCCAAAGTTTGCAGATGACATAGCTTTTGCAAGACAAAGTTTATGGGCTTATAGTGGTGGTATTTATTCTTTTGTTAGAACGGTGAGGTCAATAATTGAGTCCATTCTAACAATGATTAGTATTATCGGGGTAATTATCTTTAGTGGACTTCCTTGGTATATTACTTTGATTTTTATTGTGATTGTTATTCTTTATGCAACCTTTGGTTATATCATTCAAACAAAAAGAGAAGATATCTACGAAGAGCATAATAAGTCAATAGTTAGAACATCAAGAAAACAGTGGTATTATAATTCTAGTGTTTTAAATTTTAGAATGCACAAACTTCTTCGCTCTTATAATAGTGAGCCATTATTAGATAAATATAGCGATGGAATCAATAAAGAAGTTAATGATAAAAATATTGAACTCACAAAAAAATATTCTAAAGCATCTTTAGGTTATTTTACGAATTATTATTTTGTTGGGGTATTGCTAGTAGTTTTGGTTTTAGTATTTTCATATTTTAAATTTGGAATAACTATTGCTACATTAACAGCATTATATACGGCAGTTAGAAATTTAAGTAATCAACTATATGATGCGGTCTTTACGATGGTTTCTTATGACCGTGATTGTATTTATCAAGAAAACTACATTAACTTTATGGAAAAGGAATCTATTTTCAAAAATGGTACTATAAAGTTAGAAAGTATTAAGACGATAGAATTTAAAAATGTTAGTTTTAAATATCCAAGAACTGAAGATTATGTTTTACAAGATTTATCGTTTAAAATAAATGATAAAGAAAGAGTGTCTTTAGTTGGCGTTAATGGGTCTGGTAAGACGACGATTATTAAATTAATGTGTCGTTTCTATGATGTAGATGATGGTGAGATTTTAATTAATGGTATTAATATTAAAGATTATGATTATGATAGTTATATGAAGCAGCTTGCTGTTGTCTTCCAAGACTTTAAAGTAATTTCTTTTACAATTAAAGACAATATTATGATTGATGAAGAAAACCACGAGAAGTTATATGATTGTTTAGAAAGAGCACAGGTATTAGATAAAGTACTATCTTTTCCTAATAAAGAAAATACATATATTAATCGCTGGTTTGATCCGAATGGTGTTGAGTTTAGTGGCGGAGAATTACAAAAGTTTGCTTTTGCAAGGACATTATATAAAGATGCATCATTTGTAGTGTTAGATGAACCAACAAGTGCTTTAGATGTAATTTCTGAAGATAAAATCTATAGTGATTTTAATGAGATTGTTGGGGAGAAGACTTGTCTTTATATTTCGCATAGATTATCTAGTTGTTTGTTCTGTGATAAGATTATTGTTCTTGAGGGTAGTAAGATTATTGAAACCGGAACGCATTATGAACTAATGAAATTAGATGGACATTATGCGAAAATGTTTAAAGCTCAGGCTAAATATTATAATGATTAATATATTAGAAAAGAAAGTTTAATTTGTTTGTAAATTAAACTTTTTTCTTAACAATTATAGTTATTTATGGTATAATAAAAGGTAGATTGAGATATTAATTAGGAGGTATTAAATGTCAGAAAAGAAAAAAGTTTTACAGGCTATGGATGGTAATGAGGCAGCTGCATATACATCATATGCATTTACTGAAGTAGCTGGTATTTACCCCATTACTCCATCATCACCTATGCCAGAGCATGTAGATGATTGGGCTAATAAAGGTAAAAAGAATTTATTTGGAAATGTAGTTAAAGTTGTTGAGATGCAATCTGAAGCTGGTGCTGCTGCAGCAGTTCATGGTTCACTTCAAACTGGTGCACTAACAACTACTTATACTGCAAGCCAAGGTTTATTGTTAAAGATTCCAAATATGTATAAGATTTCTGGTGAATTATTGCCAGGAGTTATTCATGTAGCTGCTAGAGCAATTGCTGCACAAGCTTTATCTATTTTTGGAGATCACCAAGACGTTATGGCTGCAAGACAAACAGGTTTTGCAATGCTTGCTACTGGTTCAGTTCAAGAAGTTATGGATTTAGGTGGAGTTGCTCACTTAGCATCTATCAAGGGAAGTATTCCTTTTGTTCACTTCTTTGATGGATTTAGAACAAGTCACGAAATTCAAACTGTAGAAGTTATGGATTATGAATTTTATAAACGTCAAATTGATATGGACGCAGTTAAGAAGTTTAGAGAGAATGCTTTAAATCCTCATAAACCAGTTACTCGCGGTTCAGCTCAAAATGATGACGTATATTTCCAAACTAGAGAAGTATCAAATAAATATTATAATGCTTTACCAGATATCGTAAACCATTATTTAGAAGAAGTGTCAAAAGAAACTAAAAGAAAGTATGCTCCTTTTGTTTACTATGGACACCCTGAGGCAACAGATGTAATTGTAGCTATGGGTTCTGTAACACAAACAGTTAAGGAAGTTGTAGATTATTTAACTTCTAAAGGTAAAAAAGTTGGATTATTAACTGTTTACTTATATCGTCCTTTCTCTGAAGAATATTTCTTCAAAGCTATGCCGAAATCAGTAAAGAGAATTGCTGTTTTAGATCGTACTAAAGAACCAGGTGCACACGATGAACCACTTACTTTAGATGTTAAGGCTGTATATTATGGCAAAAAGAATGCTCCAATGATTATTGGTGGTCGTTATGGATTATCTTCAAAAGATACGACTCCAGGACAAATTTTTGCTGTTTATGATAACTTAAAATTAGGCGAAAAAGCTAAAAGAGAATTTACTATTGGTATTGTAGATGATGTTACTCATTTATCATTACCAGTTACAAAAGAAATTAGAGTTGGTTCACCTAACGCTACTAACCTTATTTTCTACGGTATTGGTGGAGATGGTACTGTAGGTGCTAATAAAAATACAATTAAGTTAATTGGAGAAAATACTGACTTTTATGCACAAGCATATTTTGCTTATGACTCTAAAAAGTCAGGCGGAGTTACAAGGAGCCATTTACGTTTCTCACCAGATCCAATTCAATCACCTTATTTAATTCCAGAAGCAGACTTTATTTCTTGTTCATTAGATACATATGTACAAAAGTTTGATATTTTGGACAACTTAAAGAAAGGTGGAACTTTCTTACTTAATACAACACGTAGTAAAGAAGAATTAGAAGATTTCTTACCTAATAAATTTAAACGCGCTTTGGCAGAAAAGAAGATTAAATTCTATATTATTGATGCTATTCACGCTGCACAAAAGATTGGTTTAGGTCATCGTACAAACACTATTTTACAATCTGCATTCTTTAAATTAAGTCCGCAAATTATGGATTATGAAAAAGCAAAAGGTTTAATGAAACAAGCTGCTCATGATTCATATATTAGTAAAGGACAAGCAGTTGTAGATATGAACCATAAGGCAATTGATTTAGGTGCTAAAGGACTTAAGAAGGTTGCTGTTCCAGCTGCTTGGAAAGATCTAAAAGATCAAAAGAAAAAGTTAGTTAAGAAACCTGATTTCGTAGCAAGAATTGCTGATGAAATTAATGCTTTAAGAGGAGAAAAACTTCCAGTTTCTGCTTTTGAAAAATATGCAGATGGAACTATGGCTCCTGGAACTGCAGCATATGAAAAAAGATATGTAGCAGCTCAAGTAGCTCATTGGTTACCAGAAAATTGTATCCAATGTAACCAATGTGCATTTGTATGTCCACATGCAGTTATTAGACCATTCTTAGCTACCGAAGAAGAGTTAAAGAATGCTCCCGAAGGAGTTGTAACGCTTCCTGCTATTGGTAGAGGATTAGAAGGATTACAATATGCAATTTCAATTTCAATTGCAGACTGTACAGGTTGTGGTGTATGTATTGAACAATGTCCAGGAAGACGTGGTGAAAAGGCTCTAACATTTAAAGAAATTGAAGGCGAAATTGAAAACAAAATGCAAGAAAAAGCTGAATTCTTCTTACATGAAGTTTCAAACAAAGCTCATTTAATGGATGTTAAAGCAAATGCAAAGAACTCACAATTTGCAGTTCCACTATTTGAATATAGTGGTGCATGTGCTGGTTGTGGTGAAACGCCTTATGTAAAACTTGCAACACAATTATTTGGTGATAGAATGGTAATTGCAAACGCAACAGGATGCTCATCAATTTATGGTGGATCATATCCAACAACTCCTTATACTTGCAACAAAGAAGGATTTGGACCTGCATGGGCTAACTCATTATTTGAAGATAACGCTGAGTTTGGTTATGGTATGGTAATTGCTCATGGAGTTATTAGAGATAAGATTGCAAAAGAATTTAATGCTTTGATTGAAGCAGGCAAAAACGATAAACTTGTAGAACTAGCAAAAGCATGGCTTGAAAATAAAGATGATGGAGATAAGACAAAAGAATTATATCCAGAATTAATGAAAGAACTTGAAAAAGATAAATCTAAAGAAGCTAAAGCAGTATTAGGTATGCATGAACATCTAATCAAACGTAGTCAATGGATTATTGGTGGTGATGGTTGGGCATATGATATCGGCTTTGGTGGTTTAGACCACGTTATTGCTAACCATGAAGATGTTAATATCTTAGTATTAGATACTGAAGTATATTCAAATACTGGAGGACAATCTTCTAAAGCAAGTCAAACTGGTTCAATTGCTAAGTTTACTGCTGGTGGAAAAACTGGTAAGAAGAAGGACCTAGCTGCAATTGCTATGAGTTATGGTCATGTTTACGTAGCATCAATTGCTCACGGCGCAAACCAAGCACAAATGGTAAGAGCATTTAGAGAAGCTGAAAGTTATAAAGGGCCTTCGATTATTATTGCATATTCACCATGTATTGCACATGGTATTAGAGGTGGTATGTCTAAGTCACAAGTTCAAGCTAAACTTGCTGTAGAAGCTGGTTATTGGACATTATTTAGATATGATCCAAGATTAGAAGCTGAAGGACAAAATCCATTCAAGATTGACTCTAAAGAACCTGAATGGGATAAATATGAAGCTCACTTATTGACTGAAAATAGATATCGTCAATTACGTGGAAGTAATCCAGAACAAGCTGATTTCTTATTGAAGCTTAACTTAGCTGAGTCTCAAAGAAGATATCGTACATATCAAAGATTTGAAGCAATGGATTATTCAAAATAAAATTAAAAAGGGAAGAGTAATCTTCCCTTTATTTTCAAGGAGATATTATGTATAAATCAACATTAGCCTTTTTAGTAATTGATGATAAAGTGATTATGATTAACAGAAACAAAAAACCTTGGATGGGGTGTTGGAATGGTGTTGGTGGTAAGTTAGAAAAAGGCGAAGATAAAACAGTTAGTGTTATTAGGGAAATTGAAGAGGAAACAAAAATCAAGAAAGAAGACTATGATCTAGAATACAAAGGAATCTTAACTTGGTCTGTTGATAATAATCAAACAATTTATGGACTTTATATATTTGTTTGTAAGTTAAATAAATTAAATTTAAAGTTTCCGATTAAAACTAGCGAAGGCATTTTAGATTTAAAAGAGATAAATTGGGTTATTGATCATAACAATTTAGGAGTCAGTCATAACTTGAAATATATTTTGCCATATGCTTTATATAAAAAAGAGCTTTATCGCTATCATTGTTTATTTGATGGTAATACACTATTAAGTGTAGATATAACATTGTTAGAAGAATAAAAACATCTGCTACTCTAAGTAGCAGATATTTTTAATAGAAATGAAAACATATTAGAAGGAAAAAATAGTTTTCGTTTGTATTGCAAAAGTAGACAATACGTGATATACTTATTTAATATTCGGAGGAAAATTTATGATATTTGGAAGACATATCAACAAGTATTATATAAAATATTTATGGCTATTCATTATCGGAATATTGTCATTACTTGCTGTTGATTACTTGCAGCTTAAAATACCAGAATTTTTAGGAATCATTACTGATGGTTTAGCTAGAGATCCAGACACGGGAATTATCGCTATGGGTAAAGAAGACCTAGCGCAAAAGATTTTAGAGATTTTGGGGATAGTTGGGTTAATCTTTATTACTAGATTCTTATGGCGAGTAACTTTAAGCGCTAATGGTCCTAGAATTGAAGCTGATTTGAGAAGTAAGATGTTTGCTCATAGTATGACTTTATCTCAAGACTATTATAGTAAACATAAGACTGGTGATATTATGGCAATTTATACGAATGACTTAGATATTATCAAACAGTCAATCAGCATGGGAACCTTAATGTTTTTTGATACTATCTTTTTAGGAGTTTTAACTGCTGTTAAGATGTTTATGCTTAATTATCAAATGGCTTTATTTGTAGTTCTACCTTTAATTGTAATGGGTGGATTTGGAATTTTAATTGGGAGAGTCATGCAAAAAAGAGCAGCAGCTAGACAAGCAGCTTTTGCTGATTTATCTGATTTTACAGTTGAAAATATTACTGGTTTAGGAGTTATTAAAGCTTTTGTAAAGGAACAAAATGAAATTATTCATTTTGCAAAAAAGAATAAGGACAATTATGATAAAAATATGAGTTTTGCTAAAGCATCAGCTTCTATTAGAATTATTATTAATTTATTTATTAACTTTATTCTTATTGGTGTTTTTGCTTATGGGGCATATTTAGTATTTGATCAAAAGACTTTAACTACTGGACAATTAATTACTTTTATTTCTTTATTTGGACATTTAATTTGGCCGATTATGGGTATGTCAATGTTTATTAATATGCATGCTCAAGCTAAAGCAAGTTTGCAAAGAGTAAATGGTTTATTAGATTATAAACCTGACATTGTAGATAGAGAAGATGTTGTTGAAGTAGAGAAATTATCGGGAGAAATTGAAGTTACTAATTTATCGTTTAAATATCCTGGTTTAGAAGAAAATGTTATTGAAGATGTTAGTTTTAAAATTAAGGCTGGCGAAAGTGTTGGAATCTTAGGTAAAACTGGATCTGGTAAAACTACTTTAATTGATACATTAATGAGAATATATAATGTAGAAGACGGAATGATTAAATATGATGGCATAGATATCAATAAAATTCCATTAAAAGTTTTAAGGGACAATACTGCTATTGTACCACAAGATAATTTCTTGTTTTATGATACTGTTTATGAAAATATTGCTTTTGGAACAAAAAGAGAAGTTACTAATCATGAAGTTATGGAAGTTGCTAAACTAGCAGACTTAGATAGTAATATTGAAGAGTTCCAAAATGGGTATGAAACAATGATAGGTGAGCGTGGTTCAACAATCTCTGGTGGTCAAAAGCAAAGAGTGTCGATTGCTAGAGCTTTAATTAAAGAAGCACCAATTTTGATTTTAGACGATTCTGTTTCAGCTGTAGATACTGATACTGAAGATAAAATTATTAGAAACTTAAAAACAACAAGAAAAGGAAAAACAACGATTTTAATAGCACACCGTGTATCTACAGTAAGAAAACTTGATCGTATCTTACTAATAGACGAAGGTAAAGTTATTGGTTTTGGAACTCATGAAGAGTTACTAGATAATCCTCTTTATAGTAATCTAGTGAGATTACAATCTCTTGAAGAAGAAATTGAAGGGGGTGGACAATAATGCCTAAAGGTGTAAAGAAAATAAGCGATGCAAGGCTTTTTAGTAAACTGCTAGCTTATGGTAAAAAATATATTTTCCATTACATAATTATCTTTTTAGTAATGGTACTTGCTATTGGTGCATCACTATTAACCGATTATTTAATAGGAGATGTAATTGACCGTTTAAATGGTGAAACGCCAGTTGAGATGGCTAGTTTTGCGAGAATTATTTTAATATTTTTAGGAATTATTATTGCAACTTCTATTTTAGAATATTTCTCTGCAATCATGCTGCAAAAAATAGGACAGGGCGTTATTTATAATGTAAGAGGAGATGTATTTAACGCAATTGAACATTACTCTACAAGTATGCTTAAGGAGACTCCAGCTGGTAAATTAGCTACAAGAGTTACAACTGATGTAAATACTTTAAGTGAAATGTATACGTCAGTAATTACTAACCTTTTGAAAAATGTACTTACAATCGTTGGTGTATTAGTTTTTATGCTTGTTATGAATTGGCGATTAGCTTTATATACAATGATTTGTATTCCAATTGTTTTTGTTTTATCATTATTGTTCCGTAATTTCTCTCGTAAGATTTATCGCCAAGTAAGATCTGGAGTAAGTGAAATTAACTCATTTGTAAATGAAAATGTTAGTGGAATGAAAATTACACAAAGCTTTAATCAAGAAGATAGGCAAATGGCTCAATTTGAAGATAAAAATATCTTCTTAAAGAAAGCGCACTTAAAATTAATTTATGGTTTTGCATTATACAGGCCATCAATTTATGTAATTACGATGCTAACAACTTGTTTAATTATTTGGGTTGGTGGATTAGATGTTATTAGTTTTGCTGGTGGGTTTACTGTAGGTGCTTTATTTACATTTATTCAATTAGCGAATAAGATGTTTGGACCATTACAAGAACTTGCAGAGCAATATAATATCTTACAATCTGCGTTTGCTTCAAGTGAGAGAATTTTTGAAGCAATGGGCAAAAAGTCAGAAATTGAAGAAGTGCCGCATCCAGTAGTTTTAGAAGAAATTAAAGGTGAAATTGAGTTTAGAAATGTTTGGTTTAAATACCCAACATCTGATTGGATCTTACAAGATGTAAGTTTCCATATTAATCCAAAAGAAACTGTTGCTTTTGTAGGGGCAACTGGATCAGGGAAAACAACAATTTTAGCTTTGATTACAAGAAACTATGATATTCAAAAAGGTGAAATTTTAATTGATGGTATTGATATTAGACAGATTGAACTAAATAGTTTAAGAAAAAGTATTGGCCAAATGATGCAAGATGTATTCTTATTTAGTGGAACAGTTAAAACCAACATTAATTTAAGAGATGATTCAATTAGTGATGAAAAAGTACATGAAGCTAGTGTTTATGTAAATGCTGATCAATTTATTCAAAAGCTTCCAAACAAATATGATGAGGAAGTTAGAGAACACGGAAATAACTTTTCTTCAGGACAAAGACAATTACTATCATTTGCAAGAACTATAGCTCATGATCCAAAGATTTTAATTTTGGACGAAGCAACAGCTAATATAGATACAGAAACTGAACTTCTAATCCAAAACTCTTTAGAGAAAATGATGAGTATTGGTACAATGTTAATTGTAGCTCATAGATTATCTACAATTCAACACGCAGATAAGATTATGGTTATTAGTAAGGGTAGATTAATCGAACAAGGTAATCATCAAGAATTACTAAAACAAAAAGGACATTATTATAAACTATATCAATTGCAATATGAAGTAAGAGGCGAGGAAAATGGATAGAGAGTTGATACCCGCTTTAATCATCGCAGCTGCAAATGACTTAGATTTAAGTTTGCCAGAAATAAACGTTTCTAAAATGCCGGATGAAATTAGAGCTTATACTCAATTTCCTCATAAAGTTCTTAACTTCAATCAAAAGTGGCTTAAAGAAGCAAACCATATAGAGATGGCAGGAGTAGTTTTTCATGAAATGAGGCACTTATGGCAATTCAAACAAATTTTGCTTGGCGATGAAAACAAAGAAGGTTTAGAAATAAGTGAAGAAGAATATGAACTTTGGAAAGAGGAATTAAAGAAAAAAGAAGATGGTGAATTTTCTTTAGATGCTATTCTCGCAATTGAAGTAGATGCCTATGCTTATGCTAATTTACAGCTTGAAAAATTACTTGTTCCTTTAGAGGAATTTAATAATGAAGAGTTGAAAAAATTAGTTAGTTTAAGGATGGAAACAATTAGAAAATAAAATAAAAGCATGATGACAATTAGTGTTATCGTGCTTTTTTTACTATATAATTTGCATTTTTCGCATTAAATGCTATAATAAATATTATAATGGAGTAATTATGGAAACTAAAAAAAGACTAGATTTAAAAAACTTAATTGGAATAATAGTTGTTAGTGTAATAGTTATCACAACATTTGCTTTAAGTTTATGGTATTTTAAATCAACAAAAGAACAAGAAGAAAAGCAATATTATGTTTATACAATTGACTTAGGAAATTCATTTCAAACTGTAAGTAAAGTTCAAATTGTAAGTCAAGATTTGAGTGAAGAAGAAAGACAAAGACTAGGAGAAGAGATGAGAGCTATTCTAGAAGAACTTGATTTAGAATTTAATGCAGTTGAAAGAATCGGTGGAGAAAAATCAACTTTAATGAAAGTAAACGAAAAAGCTGGAATTGAACCTGTTTCAGTATCTGGTGAATTTATTTATGTATTAGAAAAAGCACTAGAAGTAGCTAGTATGTCAAAAGTTGATGGTGTTGCTTTATTTGACCCAACAATTGCCCCTGTATGGCAAGCTTGGGATTTTCCTGAGTTAATCTTTACAACTTATGAAGGTCCTGTTCCTGTTGAATACCTTCCAACAAGAGAAGAACTTGAAAGTTTGCTTCCTTTAGTTAATTACGAAAAAGTTGTTTTAGATAAAACAAACAACAAAGTTTTCTTAACAGAAGTAGGAATGGCTTTAGATTTAGGTTCGATTGTGAAGGGATATGCAGCTGATAAAATTAAAGAATATTTAGTTAGTCAAAACATTGATAGAGCTATTATTGATGTTGGAGCTAATATTTTACTTTTAGGAAATTATGTGAATACTAAAGGCGAAGATATTGATTGGCCTTTATATGTAAGAACTCCTAGCAAAAATTATTTGGCGGGTGATTTAAATAAATTAGGTAAAGTCCTAGACAATAAAGATAAAACAGTAGTTACAAGTGGTGACTATGAAAAATATATTATCGATGAAGACGGTAATCATTATCATCACATTTTAGACCCAAGAACAGGTTATCCTATAGCTAATGGTTTAGTATCAGTATCAATTATTACTGACCTTTCAATTTTAGGAGATGCTTATAGTACAACTGTTTTTGCTTTAGGTTTAGAAAAGGGTATGGAATTTATTGAAACAACAGACAACACCGAAGCTGTGTTTGTTTTGAAAGAAGGAAAAAACTATAAAGTCTATGTTTCTAGTGGATTAGAAAACAAGTTTGAATTTAATGCGTCACTAGAAGAAAAGAATTATCAATATCAAGGGGTATATCGATGAAAGTATTAGAGATTAAAGATTTACATGTAAGTGTAGAAAATAAAGAGATTTTAAAAGGAATTAACTTAAGTTTAAAGTCAGGAGAATTTCATGCAATTATGGGTCCTAATGGAGCAGGAAAGTCAACGCTAGCTGCTGCTATTATGGGACACTTTAATTATAAAGTTACAAAAGGGTCGATAACTTTAAATGGTGAAGATGTTTTAAAAATGAGTGTTGACGAAAGAGCAAGAAAAGGCTTGTTTTTTGGAATGCAATATCCTAGTGAAGTAGGTGGCCTTACTAACGCAGAGTTTATTAAAAAAGCTTTAGAAGCAAGACTTGAAGAAGGTAAAAGATTATCACTATATAAGTTTATTAAAGAGTTAGATCAAACCGTTGAAGAGTTGCAAATGAACAAAGATCTACCAGAAAGATATCTAAACGAAGGATTTTCTGGTGGTGAGAAAAAACGTAATGAGATTTTGCAAATGAAATTATTAAAACCTAATATTGCTTTACTTGATGAAATAGACTCTGGATTAGACGTAGATGGTTTAAAGGTTGTGGGTGAGGCAATTAATAAGATGAAAAGTCCTGAATTTGGTGCGATGCTTATTACTCACTATGAAAGACTATTAGACTATTTAGATATTGATCAAGCCCATGTTTTAGTTGGAGGAAGAATCGTTAAGTCTGGTGGAATAGAGTTAATTAAGAAAATTAATAAAGAAGGTTATGATTGGGTTAAAACAGAACTTGGAATTTTTGAAGAGGAAGAAGCACCAATTTCACTTGAAAGTTGTGCAGTTAAAGAATCAGCTGCAAGGCCGAAGAAATGAGAGTTTTAGAACATAAAAAAACAATTGATAGTTCGGGAGTTTATGATTTTGTTTTTCAAAGCCAAACAAAAAATGTAACTATTGATGTAAAGGAAAACATTAATGTAACACTTCACCTTATTTTTAAAGAAGCAAATAATTTTAATTTAAAATTAAAATTTAAAAATAACGAAGTAAAGTTAGTTAATGTTTGTTTAGATGGTGCAAGTCGAGTTAAACAAATTTTTGATGCTAGTAAAAGCAATATTAAAGCTTTAAGTTGTTTTAATTCAAAATGTGATAGTTTTAATTTAGAAGCAAATTTAAAAGAAGAAAGCAATATTGAACTTGATAATATTATTATCAATAAAGAAAATATGAAACAAGTTTATGATTTTAGAATCAATCACTTGTCTCCTTATACAGAATCAAATTTAAGAAACTACGCTGTTACAGACAACGATTCTAAACTAGTTATCAATAATACAGGGTTTATTGATTTTGATTGCAAGAAAGCTGCAATCAATCAATCAACTAAGGGAATAATGTTAGATTTATATTCTTCAATTGAAGCTAATCCAATTTTAGAAATTAATCATCATGATGTTATTGCAAACCATGGTGCATCAATTGGAGCATTAGCCGATAGTGATTTGTTTTACTTAATGAGCAGAGGAATCCCTAAGGAAGAAGCTGAAAGAATAATTATTGAAGGATATTATCGAACTATTTTAGATAAAATTGAGGATAAGGATTTAAAACAAGAAATAGAGAAGAGGTTATAAGTGTTAGACGCAAAGAAAACAAGGAAAGATTTTCCAATTTACCAAAACAATAAAGATATGGTTTATTTAGATAACGCAGCTACTGTCTTAAAACCTAAAAAAGTTTTAGATAAGATGAATGAATACTATACTCACTTTGGAGTTAATATCCACCGTGGGGTATATAAACTATCTTATCTAGCAACTAAAGCCTATGAAGAGGGAAGACAAAAAGTTGCAGATTTTATTAACGCTAGTTTTGAAGAAATAGTGTATTTTAAAAATGCATCTGAAGCTTTAAATTTTGTAGCTTTAAGTTGGGGCGAGACTAATATAAAAGAAGGGGATGAAATTATTACTTCTGAGTTAGAACATCACTCTTCTGTTTTGCCATGGCAACAGTTAGCGTTAAGGAAAAAAGCGGTCTTAAGATATCTAAAACTTGATTCAAAAGGTAGAATTACTATTGATGCTTTAAAGTCAGTTTTAAATGAAAAAACTAAAGTTATTGCTTTAACTTTAGTTTCTAATGTTTTTGGTTATATTACGCCAATCGAAGAATTAATTAAAGAGGCAAGAAAATATAACTCTTTAGTAGTAGTTGATGCTGCTCAAGGTATCGCTCATTTGCCGATTGATGTAAAGAAAATGGATTGTGACTTTCTTGCATTTTCTGCTCATAAAGCTTTAGGGCCAACTGGTCTTGGTGTTTTGTATGGGAAAAAAGATATCTTCAAAAAGTTAAAACCTTTATTTTATGGTGGAGATATGATTGATAATGTAGAGTTATATGATTCTAGTTATCGTGAAATGCCTTATCGTTTTGAGGTAGGAACACCTGCGATAGCCGAAATTATTGGTCTGGGTTATGCTTTAGATTATTTAAAAGATATAGGATTAGATAATATTAAAAAACATGAACAAGAATTAACTAAGTATGCTTTAGAAAAAATGAAAGTTTTAAAGCATCTAACTATTTATAATTCTAATCCTGATTTAGGAATTATTGCTTTTAATTTAGATGGAGTTCATCCTCATGATGTAGCAACTATTTTAGATTCAGATAATGTTTATGTGAGAGCTGGACATCATTGTGCACAATTAATAGCAAAAAAATTAGAAATTGTGGCATCTTTAAGAGTATCATTTTTTATCTATAATGATAAAGAAGATATCGATAAGTTAATTGAAGCACTAAAGAAAGCTATAAACTTTTTTTACCAAGGAGAATAAAATGGATAAATTACGTAATTTGTATCAAACTGTAATCATGGATCATTATCGTAATCCTTATAATAAAGGATTAAAAGGATATCCAAAAGTTCATTTAAAAAATCCAGCTTGTGGGGATGATATTACTATCGAAGCTAAAGTTAATAATGGAGTTATTGAAACAATCAATCATAATGGAACTGGTTGTTCTATTTGTTGTGCATCAGCTTCAATGCTTTGTTTATTAATGGAAGGCAAGACCGTTGAGTTTGCAAGAAAAGAAATAAACAAATTTTATAATTTAGTTCAAGGAAAAGATGGAGATTATGAAAGTTTAGGCGATGCTAATAGTTTATCTGGTGTTGCTTCGTTTCCTGCCAGAATTCGTTGTGCAACAATTTCTTGGAAAGCATTAGAGATGGTCTTAGAAGGAGACTTAGATGAAGAAAGAGAAATATGATATTGTAGGGGATTATAAATATGGTTTTAAGACAGAAACTGATGCTGTTTTTAAAACTAAAAAAGGCTTAAATAGAGAAGTAATTGAAACAATATCTAAAGAAAAAAATGAACCAAAATGGATAAGAGATTTTAGGATGAAATCTTACGAAGAGTTTTTAGTTCACAAATATCCTTCTTTTGGCCCAAATTTAGAATTCATTGATTTTGATGATTATATTTATTATATAAAAGCTACTGATCAAGTAGAAAAAAGTTGGGATGATGTTCCCGATGAAATTAAAGACACTTTTGAGAAGTTAGGAATTCCTGAAGCAGAAAGAGAGTACTTAGCAGGAGTTACAACGCAGTTTGAATCTGAGGCTGTTTATCATAATCAGTTAAAAGAGTTAGAAGAACTAGGTGTTATCTTTACAGATACAGATACAGCTGTTAGGAAATATCCTAATCTTGTAAAGCAATATTTAGGAACTGTAGTTCCTTATAATGACAATAAATTTGCAGCTTTAAACTCTGCTGTTTGGAGTGGGGGAACATTTATTTATGTTCCTAAAGGAGTTAAAATAGATAAACCATTACAATCTTATTTTAGAATTAATACTGAAAGAATGGGACAATTTGAAAGAACATTAATAGTGGTTGATGAAGGTGCTAGTCTTCATTATGTAGAGGGTTGTACAGCACCTATTTATTCAAGTGATTCTTTGCATGCAGCTGTTGTAGAGATTGTTGTAAAGGAGAATGGATATTGCCGTTATACGACTATTCAAAATTGGTCTACAAACATTCTTAATTTAGTTACTAAAAGAGCTCAAGTTGAAGCTAATGGCCATATGGACTGGATTGATGGTAATATAGGTTCAGGATTAAATATGAAGTATCCTGCTTGTATTTTAAAAGGAGAAAATGCGAAAGGTAGTTGTATTTCAATAGCCTTTGCAAACAAAGGTCAATATCAAGATGCAGGGGCGAAGATGATTCATTTAGCGCCTAATACATCAAGCACGATTATTAGTAAATCACTATGTCGTGGTGGTGGGCAAGTAAATTATCGTGGCACAGTTTACCACGATCCAAAAGCTTTAAATGCTCGTAGTTTTATTGAATGCGATACAATCATTTTAGATGATCAATCTATCAGTGATACGATTCCATTTAATATTGCATGTAATCAAAAATCAAGAATAGAACATGAAGCCACTGTTTCTAAAATTAGTGATGAGCAATTGTTTTATTTAATGAGTAGAGGAATTCCAGAAGAGGAAGCTATGGAGATGATAGTAATGGGTTTTATTGAACCATTCTCTAAAGAACTACCAATGGAATATGCAGTTGAATTAAATCAACTAATTAAACTAGAAATGACAGATTCGATAGGGTAATTTATGAAAAAAACAATTTTACTATTTTTATTGCTAATTCCATTTATTTTAACTGGATGTTTTTGTGACAAGTCAAAAGAACACTCTTTTACATTAATTATTCTTAACGAACAAGAACAAATAATTAATGAGAAAGTTGCATTTAATGAAGGCGAAAATTTACTTGAAATATTGAAAAATAAATATGGTTTAGTTTATAATCAAGAACAAGGAAAAATCCTACAAATTAAAAACATTGAGTTAGCAGAAACTGGTTATTTCACAATAACCCTAAATGATGTAGAACAAACTAGTTTTGTTTTTGAGATGAAAGATCAGTATATATTGAAAATTCAGTATCATAAAGAATCATCATTCAAAGAATATGAAGTTACTTTTAAGGAAGTTGATGATACTTTAATTAGTTCTTATGTTTGGCCTAACAATTCACTAGTTTCAAAGCCAGCTCCACCTGAAAAAGAAGGATATACTTTTAAAGGTTATTATTTAGATAAAGAAGCGACTTTAGAATTTGATTTTAATTCTTATCTTACTCGTGATACAGTAATTTACTTTATTTATGAAGAGATAGTAAGTGAAGTTAGTTATACAATAGAGTTTCCTACACAAGCATTACGAAAGAAGACTGCGGGTGAAGATGAAACTATAGGTATCGTTACTTATGAACCTAGTAGTGCTAGTATTAAAACGATGTCTGTTACTAGTAGTGATGATACTAAATTGAGTTGTACGCTTTATTTAGATCAAGTAGACAATGTTTATAAAGTAAAAGCAAAATGTTTAGATTTTGGTACAGCGAAAGTTATAGTAAATTTAAATGGTAAAATTCAAGAATATGAATTTACTTTATATCCAAGAAGAGAAGAAGATGTGCCAGATAATGAATGGTTTGAAATGTCTTTCGAAGAACAAGAAGCAATGAGACTTGACAGAGAAAGAAGAGAAGCCGAAGTTATTGATAATGAAGTTGAAAGAATTAAAACTTGGTTTACTGAAAATATTCCTGATAGTACTGTTGGTAATTTTGATTTGATTGAAAGATCAGATGTATCAGGTGTTTATGTGAATTGGCATTCTGATAATAAAAATGTTCTTTACTTAACATATGTAGATAATGTTTATGTAGGTCAAATAACGCAAATTAGTTATGATACTAATGCTACATTATCATTAACGGTTAGTACAGCTAGTAGTAGTGAAACAATTACGAAAGAAATTGCTGTTCCAGGATTTAATTTAATTCCGCTTCCAGATCATCCATTAGTTTTTGCTTATGTACCAATTTGGAATTTTACAGGAATTTCACCTGAAGATATTTCAAGAATCGATGTTTTCCATTTATGTTTTGGTTATGTGAAGAATGGCGAGTTTGATGTATCTCATATTGAGTTTTTAATGCCGCACATTATGCCTTTAAGAAGAATGGGTAAACGAGTAGTTCTTTCTGTTCATGATGGCGGTAAATTAGCATCAGCTACTGATGATGGAGTAGAAATACTAGGATTTAGTGATGCTGTTTCAACAGCTGAGAAAAGAACAAGAACTGTTAATCAAATAATGGAAACAGTTATTAAGTATGATTTAGATGGTGTAGATTTAGACTGGGAAGGACCCGGATTTTCATATTCTAGTAATCCGTGTCATCCAGATGATGTTATTAATTTCTACTTGTTTGTGAAGGAATTAAAAGCAGCGATGGATGCATCACCTAGAGCAGATTTATTATTAACTGCTGCTTGTGCTGCGCCTAAAGCAGATCAATATTCTTTAGATAAACTAAAAGATGATTTTGATTATATTCATATTATGACTTATGATTTTGTTATCTCTACAACGACAACGCACAACTCAGCTTTATTAGAAGGTCCTGGTTCTACTTATTTCTCTACGGAAAAAGGATTGAATGAATATTTAAGATATATGCCAAGAGAAAAACTAACAGTTGGTGCAGCTTTCTATGGTAAAATATATAATCTTCCTAATGGCATTGGAGATGGATTAAGTCAAACCGTAAGTGAAGCGTGTAAAACGATTAATTACGATAAAATTAGACAAGAATATTGGACTGACTTAAATGATGAAACATATATTCACAAATCAGAAGTGACTAAGGCAACTTGGTATTATGATGGTAGTTCTTGGATTACTTTTGAAAGTCCATGGGCAGTAGCTGAGAAAGCTAAATGGGCTAAAAATCAAAATTTAGGTGGAATCATGTTTTGGGATTATAATACAGATTATCAAAATGAATTAATGTCTGCTTTATATTATAATTTTAGATATTAGCGGACTAGATAAGGAGACTTATGAAAAAGACGATATTATTATTTTTATTACTTATCCCGTTTCTTCTTGTAGGATGTTCTTGCGAAAAGAAGCCGGAAGATCAGGAATTTACATTTACCTTTGAACTTTATGATGAAAAATCATTAATAGTAAAAGAAACTATTACTTATAAAGAAGGAGATAATTTATTAGAGATTTTAAAATCTAAATATAATTTAGTTTATAGTGAAGGTATTCAAAAGATTAACAATTTAGCATTATCAGAAAAGAATTATTTTCTAATAACCTTAAATGGTGAGGAGAAAACTGATTTTAGTTTTATGCTTAAAGAAGGGGATCTTTTAAAAATTGAGTATTTAGAAGATGAGATTATAGAGGTAAATTATAATGTTTCATTTAGAGAAGTAGATGAGACAGAAATTTTAGCTCTTGAAGTAAAAGAGAATGACAAAATTACTGCTCCTACTGTAGCAAATAAAGACGGATACAATTTTAAAGGTTTTTATTTAGATAAAGAAGGAGTTACATTATTTGATTTTGCTAGTAATGTTACTAGTAATTTAGTAATCTATTTAGTTTATGAAGAGATTTCTCAAATAGAGACTATTGATATTAATGTAGAGTTTCCAACTTTAAGCTTAAGAAAGATGACTCCTCCAGAAAATAAAACCAATGGTTTAATTGTTTTAGAGCCAGCAGATGCGAAAATTGAAACTTATAGTTTAAGAGTTAGCGATACTACAAAATTAAGAAGTTTTATTTTTACTGATCCTCAAGATGGATTACGTAAAGTACACGTAGAGTGTTTGGATTATGGTGAAGCAGAAGTAACTATTACAATAAATGGTATTACTAAAACATATGAATTTACTTTATATCCAAGAAGAGAAGAAGATGTACCATTTGAGGAATGGGTAGAAATGTCATTTGAGGAGCAAGAAGCTATGAGACTTGATAGAGAAAGAAGAGAAAGAGAAGCAGAGGTTAATGAAGTTACAAGATTAAAAACTTGGTTTGAGGAACATATACCTGCTAATACTACTGAAAGTTTTGAATTAATTAATGGAACAAATGTAGAGAGTGTTTATATAATATGGCATTCTAATCATAAAGGGGTTATTTATCCTAAAGTTGTTGATGGTGTATATACAGCTCAAGTAACACAAATTACTTATGATGTTGTTGTGAATTTAACATTAACAATTAATTCTTCTTCAGGTAGTGAAGAACTTACAAAAGCTATTACTATTCCAAAAGGATTTGATTTAAGACCATTACCTCAAAGACCATTAATTTTTGCTTATGTTCCTACTTGGGGATATGAAGGAATTAGGCAAGAAGATGTTGCGAAAATTGATGTCTTTAATTTATGCTTTGCTTATGTAACAAATGGTATGTTCACTGTTTCCACAATCGAAGCACTACTACCTACAATTATGCCTTTAAGAGAAGTTGGCAAAAGAGTAGTGATGTCAGTTCAAGATGGTGGTAAAAATGGGCCACCACTTATTCCTGGATTTAGTGCTGCTGTTTCAACGGCAGAAGGTAGAACTACAATTGTAAACCAAATGGTTCAAGCAGTAATTGAATATGATTTTGATGGTATTGATTTAGACTGGGAAGGACCAGGATTTTCATTCTCAAGTAATCCTTCGAGTCCTAATGATATTCAAAATTTCTATTTGTTTGTAAAGGAATTAAGGGCAGCAATGGATGATTCCCCAAGAAAAGATTTATTATTAACTGCTGCTTGTGCAATGAGTTATCCAAATAATTATTCTTTAGATAGATTGCAAAATGAATTTGATTATATTCATATTATGACTTATGATGGTGGATCTTCTACTACAACATCACACTGTTCTGCTTTATTACCAGGACCTGGAGCAGCATGGTCTGCCCAAAGAGGATTAAATAATTTTATTGCAACTGGTTTTCCAAGAAATAAATTAACTATTGGTTCAGCTTTTTATGGTAAAAGATATCTTAATGTATCTAGCACAGGTGATGGCTTAGGAGTTAGCGTTGCTCAAGCCGCTTCCACAATGACCTACAAAAACCTAAGAAAAGAGTATTGGACAAATTTAAGTGATGAAACATATATTTACACTTCTCAAGAAACTAAAACATCTTGGTATTATAATAAAGATACAGGCGTCTGGATTGGATTTGAAAGTCCATGGGCAGTAGCTGAAAAAGCTAAATGGGCTAAAGCTCAAGGATTAGGTGGAATAATGTTCTGGGAGTATAATCAAGATTATAATGGTGAATTATTAGCAGCTATGTATAATAATTTTAGATAAAAAGTAAAAGGCAAAAGATATTCTTTTGCCTTTTGTTTTGCTTGTTTAGTTTTTCAAATAATGGTATACTAATATCAATAAAGGTGGATAGTTATGAAGAAAACAGTATTGTATGATGAACACATTAAACAATCAGGAAAGATGATTGAATTTACTGGTTATTTACTTCCCGTATATTACACATCAATTAGCGAAGAACATGAACTTGTTAGAAGTGATTTTGGCTGTTTTGATTGTTCACATATGGGAGAGATTATGATTTCGGGAGAAGATGCTTATAAGTTTACTGATTATTTAGTAACACAAAATTTAAGTGGACCAGATTTAAGAATGAGTTATGGTTTTTTATTAAATGAGAATGGCGGAGTTGTAGATGACATTATGGTCTATAAGTATAATGATTCTAAATTCTTGCTTGTAGTTAATGCTTCTAATAAAGAAAAAGATTATGAGCATATAATGAAACTATTTAAAAAAGGTAAATATAATTGTGATGTAGTTGATATGTCTGATGATATTTCTTTACTAGCAATTCAAGGACCTAATGCAGCTAGTTTTCTTCAAAAGGATTTAGTGGATAAGCTAGATGAACTTAAAATGTATGACTTTAAGTATTATAGTATTTTAGGAATGAAATTTTTAATTTCTCGTAGTGGTTATACTGGTGGTGATGGTTTTGAAATTTATGGTAAGAATGAAGATATCTTAAAACTATATCAACACCTAACAAAAAGAGGAATGAAGTCATGTGGTTTAGGTGCAAGAGACACTTTAAGATTTGAAGCAGCCCTACCTTTATATGGCCAAGAGTTAGATATGGATATTAATCCTTTAGAAGCTGGTTTAAGTTTCGGTGTTGATTTTAATAAAGATTTTTATGGCAAAGAAGCTTTAAGCAAAATCAAAGAAGAAGGATTAAAAAGAAGAAGTGTAGGTTTAGAGTTATTAGGACCAGGAATTGCAAGACACGGTTATAAAGTATATTCTGAAGGTAAAGAAATTGGTTATGTAACTACTGGTTATATGATACCTAATACTAAAGATAGTTACGCGGTTGCTTTAATCGATCGCGATGAGTATAAATTAGATAAAGAAGTAGAAATCTTAGTTCGCAAGAAATTTGTAAAGGCTAAGATTATTAAGAAAAAATTCATGGATAAAAAATATCAAAAATAGGAGGAGAAAATGGCAGATATTAAAAAAGGTTTGTTTTATACAAAAACACATGAGTGGGTAAAAGTAGAAGGAAATGTTGCATACATTGGCTTAACAGCTTTTGCAGCTAGTGAATTAGGCGATATTATTTATTTTGAAGGACCAGATGCTGATGATGTTGCTCAAGGCGCAGAATGTGGCGTTGTTGAGTCAGTAAAATCAGCTTCAGATATCTACTCACCTGTAAGTGGAAAAGTACTAGAAGTAAACGAAGCGGTTTTGGATAGTCCAGAATTAATTAATGAAGATCCATATGGTGCTTGGTTAGTTAAAGTCGAGCTTGATTCGAAAGAAGAATTAAAGAAATTACTTTCAGCTGAAGCATACGAAAAGGAATTAGCTAATGCATAAGTATTTACCTCATACAGCTAGCGATATTAAAGAAATGCTTGATAAAATAGGTATCAAGACAATTGATGAATTATTCGTAGCTTTAGGAGATATTAAACTGACTAAACCATTAGACATCCCTAGCAAGATGAGTGAAAATGAGTTAAGAGATCATTTTGGAAGACTAGCAAGTAAAAATAAAAACTTGCTTTCTTTTTGTGGTTTAGGTAGTTATGAAAGCTATGACTTCAGTATTATTGATGCTCTTATTTCTCGCCAAGAGTTTCTTACATCTTATACACCATATCAACCAGAAGTATCACAAGGAACATTGCAATATATCTTTGAGTTCCAATCTTATGTTTGTGAGTTAACTGGTATGGATATAGCTAATGCCTCAATGTATGATGGTGCTAGTAGTACAGCTGAAGCTATCTTTATGGCAGTAGCAGCTACAAGGAAAAATAAGGTTTTACTAAGTAAAACAATTAATCCTTATGTGTTAGAGGTTGTTAAGACTTACTCTAAGTATCGTGATTTAGAAGTTGAATATGTTTTAGAAAAAGATTTCAGTTTTGATTTGGAAGATTTAAAGAAAAAGTTAAATAATGATGTTGCTTGTTTTGTGGCGCAAACACCAAATGTTTATGGTGTTTTAGAAGACTATAGCAAAGTGAAAGCAACTTTAGAAGAAATTGGCGCTTTATTTATTATTAATCAAGAACCAAGCAGTTTAGCTTTATTTAAAGCTCCAAGTGAATATAACGCCGATATAGCTTGCGGGGATATGCAAAGTTTAGGTTTAAAGAGAAACTTTGGTGGACCAAGTGTGGGCTATATTGCTACTATATCTAAATATCAAAGAAGACTACCTGGTAGGATCGTTGGTAAGACTGTAGATGTAGAAGGAAAAAGAGGTTATGTTTTAACACTTCAAGCACGTGAACAACATATTAGAAGAGAAAAAGCTACTTCGAATATTTGTTCTAATCAGTCTTTAATGGCTTTAACTGTTTCAATCTATTTAAGTTTAGTTGGTAAACTTGGTTTAATTGAACTAAGTAAGAGAGCTTATAATAATGCTCATTATTTAGAAGAAGAGTTATTAAAAACTAAGAAATTTAAAAAAGTTACTTCTAGGCCATTCTATCAAGAATTTGTTTTAGAATATTTAGGCAATCCTAAACATTTAGAGCAAAAACTTTTAGCTTTAGGTTATTTATCTGGTTATAACATCAAAGATAATTTAATTATTTTCTATGCAAGTGAGGTAAGAACTAAAGACGAAATAGATGGGTTTGTAAAGAAAGTAGGTGAAGTATAATGTACGATAAATTAATTTTTGAAAGATCAAAAAAAGGTCGTGTAGGTATTACTTTACCAAAAACTGATATTAAAGATTACGCATTACCAAAAGAACATTTAACAAAAAGAGATTTATTACTTCCTGAAGTTTCTGAAGTTGATGTTATTAGACATTATACTAATTTATCACTTAAAAACTATGGTGTTGATCGAGGTATTTATCCTTTAGGAAGTTGTACGATGAAGTATAATCCTAAGATTAACGAAGAGTTATCAAAGAATCCTAAATTTAATAATTTACATCCACTACAACCAGATGTTTCAAGTCAAGGAGCTTTAGAATTAGAATATAATTTAGAAAAATTACTAAATGAAATTCTAGGATTAAAAGCTTTTAGTTTTGCACCTTGTGCAGGAGCCCATGGAGAGTTAACTGGATTAATGATGATTAAAGCTTATCATGAGAAAAATAAAGATTTTAAACGTAAGAAGATTATTATTCCCGACTCTGCTCACGGAACTAACCCAGCATCAGTTGCAATTGTAGGTTTTGAAGTTGTTAACTTACAAAGCACTGAAGATGGTACAGTTGATTTAGAGCATTTAAAAGAACTATTAGATGATGAGGTAGCAGGAATGATGCTTACTAATCCTAATACAGCAGGTCTTTATGAAAAAGATGTTTGTAAGATTACTAAGTTAGTTCATGATGCAGGTGGATTAATGTATTATGATGGTGCTAATTTTAATGCTCTATTAGGTTTAGCTAAACCTTCTGATATGGGATTTGATGTTATTCACCTTAATTTACACAAGTCTTTCTCAACACCTCATGGTGGTGGAGGACCTGGAGTAGGTGCTGTTGGTGTAGGAGAAAAGTTAAAGACATTTTTACCAAATAAACATGTTAAGTTAGAAAATGGTTTATATGTAAGGAAAAAAGAAAAAGATTCAATTGGAAGTGTAAGTTATTTCCAAGGTAACTATAATGTTATTTTAAAAGCTTATGCTTATATCTTAAGTATGGGTAAAGAAAACATTAGGGATGTTGGGGAGATGGCAGTACTTAATGCAAACTATGTTAAGGCATGTTTAGAAGAGTATTATGAAGTTCCTGTTAAGGGGGCGATTATGCACGAAGTTGTATTTAATGGTTTAAAATCGAAAAAAGCTACTACTTTAGATGTAGCTAAGAGATTACTTGATTATGGCTTCCACCCTTCTACAATCTATTTCCCAATACTATTTAGTCAATCAATGATGGTTGAACCAGTAGAAACTGAAAGCAAAGAAACAATAGATGAGTTTATTGATGCTTTAATTAAGATTGCTAATGAAGCAGAGGCAAATCCAGAACTATTACATAATGCACCACATACAACACCAGTAAGAAGACTAGATGAAGTTTTAGCTGCAAGAGAGCTAAAAGTTAAATATCGAGACTTACTATGATTGATGTAATTATTATTGGTGCTGGTCCTGGTGGGTATGAAGCTGCCTTGTATGGTGCAAGCAAAGGCTTAAATGTTGTTTTAGTAAATAAACATAATCTGGGTGGAACTTGTCTTCATTATGGCTGTATCCCAACAAAATCTTACTTCAAAAATGCTTCATTAATTAGCGATTTGAAAGATTCAGATTTATATGGGCTTACTAATTTAAGTTATGATTTTGATTTTGGAAAAGTAAAATCAAGAAAAGATGAAGTTGTTTCTTCTTTAGAAAAAGGCATTAGTTTCTTACTTAAAAAAGCAAATGTTACTGTTCTTGAAGGTGAAGCTAATTTTATAAGCGATAAGAAAATAGAAGTAAATGGAAAAACTTATGAGGCTAAAAATATTATTATCGCAACAGGATCAAAAGAAAGAATTCTTCCTAATTTTGATTCTTACCTAACTAGTAAAGATATTTTAGGTTTAGATAAATTACCAAAAAGCCTAACAATTGTAGGTGGTGGAGTTATTGGAATTGAATTTGCTTCAATTTTAAATCAGTTTGGTGTTAAAGTAGAAGTATTAGAATATGGTGATCGTATTTTAAATAGTTTAGATCAAGAAACATCAAGAAGAATTCTATCATTACTAAAAAGACAAGGTGTTGACGTTAACTTAAATATCAAAGTAAATAGTTATCAAGATAAAGTTTTAAAATATGAAGAAAAAGGGGAATTAAAAACAAAGGAAGTAGAAAACTTGCTACTAGCAATTGGTAGAATTCCTAACTTAGATTGTGCTTTAGATAAGACTAATATTAGTTATAGTAATAAAGGGATTATTGTTGATAAAAACTTTGAAACTAATGTTAAGGGTGTATATGCAATTGGTGATGTTACCGGAATTAATATGCTGGCTCATTATGCTACATATTCAGGCTATCGTGCAATTAACCATATTTTAGATATAAAAGATGAAATTGATTTTAATTTAGTCCCAGCTTGTATTTTCTCTTTACCAGAAATTGCTAGTGTTGGCATTTTAGAAGGAAATGAGTTAAAGGCTAATTATCGTGGTAATGGTAAAGCTTTAGCTAGCAATTTACTAGAAGGATATATTAAACTTTATGTAAACGAAGAAAAAATAGTTGGGGGTATTATTATTGGCCATGAAGCATCAATTTTAATCCATGAAATTGCAGCTGTAATTAAAGAAAAAGTTACAGTTAGTAAATTCAAAGATTATATTCATGCTCACCCAACATTATCGGAAATATATCGAGATTGTTTTAAATAAGTAGACTTGAATTCAAGTCTACTTTTTGTATTAAAAACTTTTAATCTTAAACGATTTTTGATATAATTATATATAGGAGCAAAAATATGGAGAAACATATATATCGAAATAAGTTCATAGTTTTTTCTTTAGTCTTTTTTGTGTTAAATATTATCAATTCATATTTATCAAGTTGGACAAAAGTTAATGCTTTACCTAGTGCCTATCTTCGTGATTCATTTATGGTTGTAAATAGTATTATTGGAGATGCGGCCTTTTTTGCAGTGTTTTATGGATTAGGAATTTTAATATTTAAGAGCGATAATGCAAGGTATCGTTATATGATTGTCCTTACTACTTTCTTTTCTCTGTTATACTTTGCTTTAAGTGTTTTTATTTCTAACTATGGAATGTTTTTCTCATTTTGGAATTTAGATTTATTTACTCGTGATACGGGGGCAAGTGAATCATTTGTGTTTGTATTACAATCAATCTTTATAATTATTAGAGGAGGAAAAATAATTTTCTTTATTCCAATCATTATTCTAACATTCCTTTACTATTATAAGTTTATTCGTAAAGAAGAAGAAAAGACTTTTTCATCTTCATTTCCTGGATTTAGAAGATGGTTAGGAGGTTTCGTTATTGCCTTCTTAGGAATCTTCTTTATGGGAAGTAGTTATGTAAGTTATAAGGAAGTAAATAAAGGAACTTGGTATGAAGATAATGCATCAGCTTTATATGCAGCTGAGTCAATGGGAGTATTTAATTATTATGTTTTCGAAGCTTTTGATTATGCTTTTAGCGAGAAAATACCAGAAAAGGATGATCTTATAGAAGAAAAGATAGCTGAACTAAAAATTAAATTAGAACAACACCAATACGTAAATCAAATAAATATTTTGGATGGACAAAATTATGGTCCTAACTTAGAGTATAAAGGCATTTATGAAGATAAGAATTTAATTTTGATTCAAGCTGAATCGTTAAATCAATTTGTAATTGGGTTAGAGGTTTTAGTTGATGGCGATTATAAAGAGCTAACGCCTAACATTAATAAGATGCTTGAAAAATCAATTTACTTTAATAACTTTTATACAGCAGCTGGTATTGGTAATACTTCTGATTCTGAGTTTACTGTCTTAACTGGTTTATATCCAACAGGAAATAAATATACTGTTTTTAATCATGTTGGTGTTGATTTACCAACACTAGCAGAATCTTTTAAGAATGAAGACTATGTAACTAAATCATACCATGCTAATGTAGGCTATTATTATGATCGTAAAAATGTTCATGTGAATAGTTATAATTTTGATGAACATATATCGGAAGAAGACTTAAAAGAATTAGGTGTTTATGATGAAAATAGAATAGTTCATCGTTGGATAAGTGATTTAGATTTGCTTAGATATGTGGCTAGTGATGTGAAGACCATAAACGATCAAGGAAAGAAGTTTTTTGGAATGCCAATTACAATTTCTACGCATATGCCATATGAAGAGGATCTTAATTTATTTTTAGAAAAGGATCGTTTCTTTAGTGCTGATTATTCATCAATAGAATATCCGCTACTAGGTTATTTAGAACATATTAGTTATATGGATTTTTGTTTTGGTCAGTTCTTAGCAGAGTTAGAAACATTAGGAGTATTAGATAATACGATTATTGCTTTTTACGGAGATCACGGAAACTCTATTGATTTCTTAGATACAATGGTGCCTAATGCAAACTTATTTAGAAATAAATTTAGGACAATGTATGAGATAGAATTGGGAAGGAAAGATTTAGAAAGACGTTTTGTTCAGAGAATGTTACTTTCAAGAGTTCCTTTTGTAATCTATGATCATAATCGTACTGAGGCCCCAGTAATTCAAGATAAAGTTCGCAACACAACTGTAGTTTCTAGAACAATTTCCAATCTATTTAATTTAAAACAAGAATATTATTTTGGAATAGATGGTTTATCTAATCAACCATTCTTTGCTTATTGCCCAAGAAATAACAATATTTATATCGGTGATATGATTATTTCTAGTCAATCGGGAGAATATTTTGATTGTGATGACGTTGTTAATTATGATGCATATCGAAGAAATCTTATTATTAAAAAGTATAAAGATTTGAAAGATTTTAATGATAAGCTTTTAGAGTTAAAAGTTTTTCCTGCTTTAGAAGAAGCAGAAGAATAAAAGTAGAATAGATCGTTTAAAGAGTGTAGCTTTTAGCGCTACACTCTTTTTGATTATACTCCTTGCAAGAAAAGGCTAATTATTATATAATATATTAATAAAGGAGCGAGTATGGATAAAGTTATTTCCGCTTTTTTTGAAGAAAAAAAGTTAGAACTTAAAAACAAAAAAGTTTTAATAGCAACATCAACTGGAGTTGACTCAATGGTTATGCTTGCTAGTTTTTTGCGTTTAAGAAAAGAATATAAGTTAGATCTATATGTAGCTTTTGTCAATCACTTGAAAAGAAAAGAAGCTAATCTTGAAGAAGAGTATATTAAGTCTTTTTGTAAGGAAAATGAAATAAAGTTAGCAGTTGAAAGATTGGATTATTTAGATGAGTCAGAAAACTTTCAAAAGGAAGCAAGGAAATTAAGATATCAATTTTTTGAAAAAGTTATTAAAAAAGAAAAAATTGATTATTTAGTTTTAGCTCACCATGCTAACGATAATTTGGAGACGATTTTAATGCGTATTTTACGTGGTAGTAACTTGGCTGGTTATGCTGGGATTGAAAGTGTTGTAAAGTATCCAGGCTATACTTTAGTTAGACCTTTTATCAATTTAGAAAAAGAAGATATCTATCGTTATGCTTTAAGAGAAAATGTTAAGTATTTTGAAGATAAAAGTAATATAGATACTATTTATACTAGAAACAAAATTAGAAGTTTAATTGATCCGGAAATTTTAAAAGTTAATGAACAAGGTGTTTATAAGCTAGAAGAATATGGCGAAACTTTAAAAGCAGCTTGGAGAATTGTTTCTAAGATTGTTGATGAATTTATTGAAAAGAAGGTATCTAATTTAAGTTTTGCAAGAGAAGATTTTTTAGCTTTAGATTCTTATATTCAAGAAGAAATTATTTTTAAACTATTAAAAAAGTTTAATTTAAGTAAAGAAAATGTCTTAGAGATTATTAGTTTAATTAGTTCTGATAAGGCTAATATCAAGACATATTTTAAAAACAGTTTTACTTTTTATAAAGAATATGATAAAATAACTATCGTTCCCTATTTAAAAGCGGAATTAGATTTTGAACTTGTTATTGATAAGGAAAATTTTTACTATAAAGATAGTAAGCTAGAAGTAAAATCAAAGAAAGATAATCTTATTGATAGCAAATATTTTAATATATGTTATAATATGGATATGTTTCCGCTTAAGTTAAGGACAAGAAAAGACGGAGACAAAATTAAATTAAAAAGTGGAATCAAAAAAGTAAAAGATTATTTAATTGACCAAAAGATTGGGATTTTAGAAAGGGAAGATATCTTAATCTTAGAAGATAAAGATAGCAATGTTTTATCTATCGTTGGTTTAGTTAATAGTAGTCTTACGAAAACTTGTGATTATTCAATACTTATAAGGAGGATTAATGAAAAAGATAGTTGAAGAAGTATTACTTACTAATGAAGAAATTAAGAACCGTTGCAAAGAATTAGGAGAAGAAGTTACGAAAGATTACGCTGGTAAAAGGCTTGTTTTAATCTGTCTATTAAAAGGTTCTGTTCCTTTTGCAACCGAGCTTAGTACACATATAAATTTAGATTTAGAAATGGAGTTTTTAAGAGCTTCTAGTTATGACGGCACTAATTCTAAAGGACAAGTGAAGATTGATTATTTATTCACAGGTAATTTAGAAGGTAAAGATGTATTGATTGTAGAGGACATAATTGATACAGGATTAACATTAGATGTTGTTGCAAGAGAGCTTAAAAAAATGAATCCTAAATCTTTAGAAATTATAACTTTACTAAATAAAAAAGACGTAAATACAGGTTTAAAATCAAAACCTAAATATGTTGGGTTTGATATCCCTAATAAGTTTGTAGTTGGTTTTGGTTTAGATTATAATGAACTCTATCGTAATTTAAATTTTATTGGAGTTCTAAAGAAAGAAGTTTATGGAGGTTAATATATGCAAAGAAAATTTAAGTTTTCGAATATTTTATTAATACTTATTTTATTGCTTTTAATTCCTGGTATTATAATGTTAGTTAATGGACTTACTAATAAGCCAGAAAAATGGTCATATGATCAAATTTATGCTCGTACTGAAGATGGCGTAGATGAGTTTACAACAATCGCTATTAAACCTGAAACAGGAAACAATTTAGGTTTATGGCAAATGAAGGGAACTTATAAAGACGCAGAAGGAAATGTTAAGGCTTTTGTAGTTGTGTTAAGAGAAGCACAATTAGAAGAAATTGAAAACAAGTTATTATTAAATCCCCAAATTACTATTGAGAACGTAACAGTTTCTAATGTAGACTGGTTTAGTATTATTGTTTGGATAGTGTTGCCAATTGTCTTAATTGGTGCTGCTATTTACTTCTTAACAAAAACAGCTGGAGGAGCATCAAGTTCTAATAAACAAGCATTTGATTTTGGTAAGAGTAGAGCACAACTTTCTAAAAAGTCTAAAGTTACATTTAATGATGTAGCAGGTTGTGATGAAGAAAAAGAGGAACTTGTAGAGGTAATTGACTTTTTAAAGAATCCAAAGAAATATTTTGAAATTGGGGCAAGAGTTCCTAAAGGTATCCTTTTAACTGGTCAACCAGGAACTGGTAAAACTTTACTTGCAAAGGCTGTTGCAGGTGAGGCTAAAGTTCCATTTTATTCAATCTCTGGTTCTGATTTTGTAGAGATGTTCGTAGGTGTTGGTGCTAGTAGAGTTAGAGATATGTTTAAGAATGCTAAACAAAATGCACCATGTATTATCTTTATTGATGAGATTGATGCTGTTGGTCGTCAAAGAGGTACTGGTTTAGGTGGAGGCCATGACGAAAGAGAACAAACTCTAAACCAATTATTAGTTGAGATGGATGGTTTTGAGGAAAACTCTGGTGTTATCGTTATGGCAGCTACAAACAGAGCTGATATTTTAGACCCTGCGTTATTAAGACCAGGACGTTTTGATCGTCAAATTAGGATTTCTTTACCTGATGTTAGAGGAAGAGAAGCGATTCTAAAAGTACATGCTCGTAATAAAAAACTATCTCCAAGAATCAACTTAGAAAATATTGCTCAAAGAACTCCAGGATTTAGTGGAGCCGACTTAGAGAACTTACTAAACGAAGCTGCATTACTTGCTGCAAGAGAAAATAGAAAAGAAATTAAAGTATATGATATTGATGAAGCTATTGATAGAGTGTTAATGGGACCTGCTAAGAAGAGCCGTAAATACTCAGACGAAGAAAAGAGAACTGTATCATATCATGAAGCAGGTCACGCTGTTATTGGTTTAAAATTAGATAATGCTAATGTAGTACAAAAAGTTACAATTATTCCTCGTGGTGATGCTGGTGGTTATGCAATGATGACTCCAGAAGAAGAAAAGTTCTTACAAACTCGTAAAGGTTTAATTGATACAATTACAGGATTACTTGGTGGTAGAGCAGCTGAAGAGTTAATGTGTAACGATATGACTACAGGCGCATCTAGCGATATTGAAAGATCAACGGCGATTGCTAGAGCAATGGTTACTCGTTTTGGTATGAGTAGACTTGGTCCTATCCAATATGAAAGAGGAGGCCAAGAAGTATTCTTAGGTCGTGACTATTTAGCTGAGAAAAACTTCTCAGACCAAGTTGCTTTAGAAATCGACAAAGAAGTTCAAGCAATTATTGATGAGAGCCATAAAAAAGCTACAAAAATTCTAAAAGAAAGTAAGGATTTATTAGAACTAATTGCCTCTCACTTATATGAAATTGAAACACTTACTAAAGAAGATATCTATGAGTTATTAGAAACTGGTAAACTTGCTTGGTGGGAAAAGAAAAAAGCTCGTCAAGAAGCTGAAAGAATTGCTAAGGAAAAAGAAGCTGAGTTACAAGAAATCTATAACAAACAATTAGAAAGTATGGCTCAATATAAAAAAGAGCAAGAAGCAGAAGCCGCTAAACTAAAAGAAGAACCAAAGGAAGAAAACAAAGAACCTAAAGATGAGGCTTGATAAGTTTTTAAAAGCATCTAGACTTATTAAAAGAAGAAGTGTTGCTAAAAAAGCAAGCGAAGATGAATTAGTTATGGTTAATGATAGAATAGCTAAACCTAGTAAAGAAGTTGCTATTGGTGATATTATTAAAATTAGGTATGCTAAAACAACTATTGTTTTAAAAGTTCTTTCTTTAAGCCAAAGCATTAAAAAAGAAGATGCATCATCGATGTATGAAATTATAGAAAAGATAGATAACTAAGGGGTAATTTTATGATTGTACTTGGATCTTCTTCACCAAGAAGAAAAGAACTATTAGCAATGTTAGGATTAGAGTTTATTGTTTATTCACCAAATATTGATGAAAACTTTAATTTAAAAGATCCAATTGCTTTAAGTGAAAAAACTGCTTTAGAAAAAGGTAAAGCAGTAAGTTTAGTTTATCCAAATGCAACTGTTATTGCAGCTGATACTATCGTTTTAATTGAAAATGAAATTTTAGGTAAACCTAAAAACAAAGAAGATGCTTTTAAAATGATTAAAGAAATTCAAGGGAAAGTTCATTATGTGATTACATCTGTGTATTTAAGTAAAGGCTCAAACTATAAAGTTTTCTCAGAAAAGACTAAAGTTTGGGTATCTAAAATGACAGATAAAGAAATAGAAGACTATGTTAGTACGAAAGAACCATACGATAAAGCAGGAGGATATGCTATCCAAGGTTTATTTGCTAAGTATGTAGAGAGAATTGATGGAGACTTCTATAATGTAATGGGACTACCTTTAAATCGAGTTTATAATGAATTAAAAAAATAGCACGGATTCGTGCTATTTTTTAATTAAATCCTCTAATTCTTCTTTAGAGAAATGATATTTTTTATTACAGTAATTGCAAACTATTTCAGCTTTACCATCTTCTTTAATAATTTCTTCTAATTCTTCTTTTGGTAAAGTTTTAAGACCATTAGCAAATTTCTTTTTAGAGCAATCGCAATAGTATTTTACATTCACGATATCTAAGATATCTAAATCTTCAAACATTAGCTTTAAGATATCTTTTGGCGGATATTTATCTAAGTATTTTTCAATATCATAATATTCTTCAATAACTTCTTTTAGGCTATCAATAATCTTTGGATCATAACCTGGAAGAAGTTGGATTAACACTCCGCCAATTTTCGCTAGTAAAACAAAAGTCATTACTTGCTCGCTTTTTAAAAAGTAGTAAGTAAAGTTATCTTGGATTAATGGATAGTTTAGAGGAATGGAAGTTGTATAAAGCTTTTTGATGTTTAAATCTTTAGTAACTGTTAGTTGACCATTACCTAAAGCTTTTTCTTCATCCAAAGGCTTTCCTTCTAAACAATTAGGGTTAGCAATATATCCCTTTATATTACCAAGGCTATCTACTTCGGTTACAATTAGTTCACATTCTCCGTCACCCTTAATCTTAATGCTTAGTCTTTGGTCGTTTTTTAAACCACCACCAAGTAAAAGGCTAGCAGATAAGACTTTTCCAAAAAGTTCTTTACCATTTTCGCTATATTTATTTAAACTTAGTCTTTCGTCTAAAAGTTCTTTTATGGAAACTAGATAGACTCTGACGTTATTATTATAAGCAACACTTTTAATTAAACAATCCATAATCTCACCTTCTTTGTTATTTATTATACCATAAATAATGATTTTGTGGTATAATTATATAATGTATGAGGAGGAGTAATTTTGTTTGAATTAATTAAAAAAGCCGAACAAGAACATACCATTATTGAGATAACAGTAACTAATGTAGGTGGACCTACACTTTTAACTGGTTATGTTTTAAAAGTTGATGAGAGTTATTTTATTTTTGAAGATTATTTATATAATGGTAAGTTTGCAGGTTATGTTTTAGGGAAAATAGATGATATTGTTAGAGTAGAAATCTATGATAACCAATTAGAAATATTAGAGAAATTAATAAAACATTATAATTATGATCCTTTAAAAATTACTTTAGAAGATGATGATTTATTGCTTTTAAGTTTTATTAATTTTGCTCTTAATAATAATTTAGTTATTGGTTATGGTGTAGAAGACTATAATGGTAATATTAAATACGGAACTATTCAGTCATTTGATGAAGGAATTATTAAAGCTCATTCATATAATATTTCTGGGGAAAGTTCAGGAGTAGATTATATTGAATTATTTCATTTTAAGACAATTAGAGTTTTGGGAATAAATGAAGAAAGAGTTTCAATTTTAAGAGCTCTTAATAATAGAAATTATCAATAGGAGGTATAATGGAAAGAATAATTATTAGGATGTTATTTGACAAGAAAATTAATAAGAAGTATTATAGGTTCCACTTATTTCGTAAGTCTTTCACATTCTACTTAATTTTGCTTACTGGTTTATTTGTAGTGTACTTAGCTGTAAAGAATACCTTTATGGCAACAGATTCAGAAGAAGTACAGTCATTAAGTAGTATGATAATGATTTGGGGTTTGGCTTTCTTTGCTTTAGTCTTAGCTCCTTCGTTTATGTTTTGGAGAATTAACTCTTTAGTTAAGAAGGAAGCTAAAAAAAGGGGAGATAAAGAAGAGTATATTTCAATTACAAAAGAAAAAATTGAAAGAAGAATTGATGGACAGGATAAATTAGTCTTTGGTTGGAATAATATAGTAGATATAAGAGAACTAGAAGATATGTTTTTATTGTATGTAGATACTGAGTCAGCAGTTGTAGTTTCTAAACATCATATGATTGAAGGCTCTCCGGAAGTTTTACGTAGTTTAATTGAAAAGTATGGTCCTAAAGATAAAAAAGGTAAGTTGAAATATAAAGTTCATATGAAAGGTTATAAAAAACCAAAAAAAGTTAAGAAGGAAAAAAATGACAAATAGGGATGATTATAAAGCTTATTTAGAAGAAAATAAGGAATTACTTACAACTTTAAAAAAACATAATACTCTTACTTATTTTAGAATAGCCAATTTAATTAAAGTTTTGAATTATATTTTAGAAAGCAAGAAGATTGATAAAATTTATGAAACAATTTTTGATGTGGGATTTAACTTTCTTCATGCAACTTTAGAAGAGATAAAAGAGTATTTAGATATCTATTTTGATAATGATTATGAAGCTTTCATTAAACAAGAGTTATATGTAAACTATATTTTAATTCTAGACGATTTAAGATTATCGATTAAAGAACAAACGAAATTAGATGAAGAAGATGAAGAACATATTCTTAAGATGCAAGAAAGTTTAGAAACCTATTTAAAAAAAGGCCTTGATGTTCCAAAAAAAGTATACAGGGAATATCAAGACTATGTTCAAACTTTAAGTCATAAGTATAGTGATGTAAGATTAACCGTAGAAGTATTTGAAGAGATACACGATAAGTTAATGTATTAAAAAAGCAACTTTAATAAGTTGCTTCTTTTTTTATTTGTTTTTCATATGAGGGAATAAAATAATATCCCTAATTGAATCTACGTTTGCAAGTAACATACAAGTACGGTCAATACCGATTCCTAAACCACCTGTTGGTGGTAAGCCATATTCTAAAGCTTCTAAGAAATCTGTATCCATTTCGCTTGCTTCATCATTACCTTTGCTTTTTTCTTCTAGTTGTTTTTCAAATCTTTCTTTTTGATCAATTGGATCATTTAATTCTGAGAAAGCATTGGCATATTCTTTAGTATTAATGAATAATTCAAAGCGGTCAGTAAAGCGAGGGTCTTTATCATTCTTTTTAGCTAATGGACTTATATCTAGTGGATGGCCATAAACAAAAGTAGGTTGGATAAGTTTTTCTTCGCAGTATGTTTCAAAGAATAGATTAACAATGTGACCGAAAGATTTTTCGTGTTCTTTTACTTGAATATCATGCTTTTTAGCTAATTTTAATGCTTCTTCATCAGATTTAACTTTAAAGAAATCAATTCCTGTTTCTTCTTTGATTAAGTCTGCCATATGAACTCTTTTGAATTTAGTAAAGTCTAATTCATGGCCTTGATAGTTGATAATGTATGAACCATTTGTTTCTTTAGCTAAATATTGGAATAATTCTTCTACAAGATCCATCATTCCTACCATATCAGAATATGCTTGATAAGCCTCAATTGTAGTGAATTCTGGGTTGTGAGTAGAGTCCATTCCTTCATTTCTAAATAGACGACCGATTTCATATACTCTTTCCATACCACCTACGATTAGTTTTTTTAAAGGAAGTTCAGTAGCAATTCTTAAGTAGAAATCCATATCTAAAGTATTGTGGTGTGTGATAAATGGTCTAGCATTAGCCCCACCTAAGACAGAATGTAAAATCGGTGTTTCCACTTCTACAAACCCCCTACTATCAAAGAAGTGTTGGACAAGTCTAATAATTCTTGGTCTTAAGAAAGCAATGTATCTAGACTCTTCATTCATGATTAAATCTACATAACGATGACGTCTTGCTTCTTCAACATCTTGAAGTCCATGATATTTTTCTGGTAGAGGTCTTAAAGCTTTTGTTAGGTGAACATATTTAGTAGCTCTTACTGTTAGTTCTCCTGTATTTGTTTTAATTACAAAACCTTCAATACCAATAATATCACCGATATCGCATCTACGATATAAGTAATATTGTTCTTCTCCAATTTCATCTTCACGAATATAGATTTGAACTTGACCAAATTTGTCTTGGATATGCATAAAGCCGGCTTTTCCTGATCTTCTTTTAGTCATTATTCTACCAGCTACTTTAACTTTTATCTTTTTTTCTTCTAACTCTTCTTTAGTTTTTTCTAAATATTTTTCTTGTAATTTTTTGGAATTAGAAGTTGGTTTATAGGCATGACCAAAAGGTTTAATTCCTAAGTCTTCTAATTCTTTTACTTTTTCTCGTCTTACTATTTCTTGATCTGTTAGATTTTTCATCATAAGTTTTCACCTCTTATTACTTTAGTAATTATACCATATTTTACTTGAGTTTTCAATTAATAAAAGGGTAATTTGTGCTATAATGTAAAGTAGTAAGCAGAGGTGTTAAAATGAAGTTTTTAGATACAACTAATAAAATAGAAAAAGTTTACCAAAAGGGTGAGTTTAATCTAGAGTTATGGAAAAAATATATTGCCACTATTCATCCTAAGTTGGGACAGTTATGTTTGGAGGATATGAACAAGGCAATAGAAACTGGGCTTGTTTCTTTCAAAGAACATTATCAACCAATTTTAAATGATGTTATTAAAAACAAAAAAGCAAAAGAAGAAGTGGCTAAAAATTTTTATTTGATTACTCAAAATTTAGATCAAGAAATAATTTCTAAATTTGGCAAAACGGTTGATGTAGAGATTGTTTTATATTTAGGATTATGCAATGGTGCTGGTTGGGTAGAAGTAATAGATAATAAAACTTATATTCTTTTAGGAATTGAAAAGATTATTGAATTAAAGTGGCATGATTTAAAAGCAATGAAGGGTTTGATTTATCATGAATTAGGTCATGCATATCATAATGAGTACACTAAGCTAAATCAAAAATTTGATAATAATAGAGATAAGTTTATTTGGCAATTATTTACTGAAGGAGTGGCAACTTTCTTTGAACAAACTCTAATTGGCGATTTTAACTATTATCATGAAGATAAAGATTCTTGGAAAGATTGGTGTGATTTAAATTTAGATAAAATTAAAAAAGATTTCGATAAAGATTTAAGTACTATGAGTTTTGAAAACCAAAGATATTTTGGTGATTGGGTAAATTATCAAGGTAAGTCTAATGTTGGTTATTACTTGGGAACTAAGTTTATTCATTTTTTAAAAGAAAAATATGAATTTGAAGAACTTTTACTATTTACTATTCAAAAGGTAGAGAAAGAATATAATTGTTTTATAAAAATAAAATAAAAAGCATTTACATTATATTGATTTTACTGTATAATATAGTTGAAAGGTAGGCCGTTATATAGTTAAGATAGCTAATTGAAAAATTTTAGAAAGGTGATTAATATGAGAAAGTTTTTGATTATTTTATTATTATTGTTTTGTTTTAGTTTAGCTGCTTGTAAAGATGACGATACTAAAAAACAAATTGATGACAAGACACAAGAAACAGATACACCTGACGATGCAGTTATAGACGACAAAGAAGATATCATTGACAATAATGGCGATACAACTACTAATGATAAAGAAGATGAAGTTGATCCTCCTAGTGGTGATGAAGATCTAGAAGAAGAACCTGCTGATAGAGCTTTAGACATAAAAGCTATTATTGAAATGATGGAAGCAGCAGAAGATTCAGAAGTAGTAATAAGAGTTTTATTTAAGGTCAAAGCGGAAATTAAAGATTGGTCTTTAGAAGAATTAGCAAAGATTACTAATTTAGATCGAGTAGAACTTTTAATAACTAGTGCTATTTGTAAACTTACTGAAGAAAAGCAAATAAAAAAATATGTTGGTGAACCAAGTGGTTATTACACTTTTGAGGAATTGTTTGCAAGATATTATCCTCCAGCTGATGCTATTGAAGAAGTAGGTTATTATGGCTTTACTGATTCAATTCCATGTTTAAAAACATCAGTAGAAGCAGCATATAGAATATTCTATCTACCTTTTATTGAAGTTGAAGATGTTGCTGGTTTAATGGAATTTGGTTTACTTTTTGAAAATGATGAGTTTGGTCTACCAGCATATATTATGGTACGTAGAAAGGATAATCATATTCATAAAACTATTTATAATAGATTATATTTTTATTCTAATGGGATTTGTATGTTAAGGACAAGGGAAAGTGAAGATGCTCCTGAAGAAGTATATGTTTCAATAATCGGTATGGATTTAGAAGTTTTCGCAGAAGAATCGTATGTACCATTTGAAAGATTTTTCCCTTCTGTAGAAGTTGATCAAGGAGCAAGAGCAGCACGAATAGTTAGAGATATTGAAAACTTGCAAACTGAAGAAAATCCAATTGTTTTAATAAGAAAGTTATTTAAACTTAAAGATGAAATTGCAAATTATCTACCTTTAGAATATCATGATAAAATTACTAATTTAGATCAAATAGAAGTTTTAATGAAGGTAGCAATTGCAAAGAGAATAGAAGATACAGAACTAACTGGTTATGTTATTAATTCTGAAGAGTATTTTACTTTTGAAGATTTACTAATTAAAAAGTATAGATCTTTAGACTTTATCCAACAAGTAGATTTTTATAATCTATTTGATGAAGAACAACCATCTTTAAGCAAAAGACCGGAAAATGCTTGTAAGATGTTGGACTTGCCATTTATTAAAGTTCAAGCCGATTCGGTATTAGGAGAATGGGCTTTAGGCGAAAATACTTCATTATTTGAAACTAATGAATATATGTGGGGTAGTAAGATAAAGCTTATGGGAAAAAATCTTGAAAGAGATTTAAATTTAAATTTTGAATTTAGATTTGTAGCATCAGGAGTTTGTGTGCTAAAAATGAAAGTGGGAAATGACCCATGGGAAGCTTATGTTTCTATTGTACCTATAGATCCATTTATTTTCTCTCTATATTCAGATAAACCATTAGATAGTTTTTTCCCTCAAGGTTAGAATAGCAAATTAATATAAGAGCTAACAGTAAATGTTAGCTCTTTTTAATTTGATAAAATGATAAAAGTCCTTGCTTTTTAGAAGTAAATATTGTATAATAATAAAGCATATGAGAATGCATGGTGGGGTAGCGAAGTGGCTAAACGCGGTGGACTGTAAATCCACTCTCTCCGAGTTCGGCAGTTCGAATCTGTCCCCCACCACCACTTATAGGGCTATAGCCAAGCGGTAAGGCAAAGGACTTTGACTCCTTGATCGTTGGTTCAAATCCAGCTAGCCCTGCCACTTTTATATTTTATTTAAACGCCTTACAAAGGCGTTTTTTTGTGATTTTTAGGTGTTTTAGGAAGATATTCGATATTGAATATTGTCATATGATTTTATTTTACATTTGAAAATTGAGTTATAAATTTATTGTATTGCAAGAGTCCGAATTTAAATTATTTTTATAAAAACGCATTATTTAATAATGGAGTAAATAAGACAACAAAAATAGTTTATAAAAAAGATGAGAAATTGTGTTTTAATTTAAATAATTATACCTTTTTTATCAAATTTATGATAAGATTGTTTTGAAAGAAAGATTCATTTTGTAAGGAGGAATAAAATAATGTTGGAAAAAAAGAAAAATAATTATAAAGAGCAAATACATAAGATTGCTAAAGAATCTTTTAACAACGAACAAAAGAATATTGCTTGTCAAATCATAGATTCTGCCAACGAACACAATATTGACGCAGTTTATCAATTAATATCTCAAAGAGTTAAAACTGGATTTGTTTTTGATGCAGCTCCCGAAGTCAATCATGATTGTGTTGCATTAATTAAAGAAAATAAGAAACTTCATATTAATCCGGACGAATTATTTAATGAACATGTTTTAATCATAGGTGAAAATTATGATGTTTTAAAGAATCTATTGGTAACTTATATTGATCCAAAAATAGGTAAAGGATTGATAGATATTATTTATATTGATCCTCCTTATGGAACAGAAAAAGCTAGTGAAGAAGGAAATGATTATAAAGAAGAAGTAGAAAGCAACAAATTCATTTATAGAGATAAATTTACCCGCGATGGATGGTTGAATATGATGAATGAGAGGCTAATTTTATCCAAAAAACTTCTTTCAGACAGTGGACTAATTTTTATATCTATTGATGATAGTAATCAAGCATACTTAAAAGTATTATTAGATGAAATATTTGGAGAAAATAATTTTGTTGCAACATTTATTATAGATAAAACTGCGCAAGGAGCTAATCAAAGTAAAACATTTAAGATGCAACACGAATATTTAATATGCTATGCAAAAGATAGCCAAAAAATGGATTTGAATTATGATTTAGAAACAGAATGCGACGAAAAAAAATATAAATATAAAGATAATAAAGGATATTATGCGATTACAAATGCGTTTGATTCTATTAATTCACCATTATCTAAAAACAAAAATAGAGGATATACAATTTATTATAATGAAAAAGAATCTGATGCAATTATCAAAGATGAGTATGATAGGGAAAATGAAACATTCGGGGAATTAGATAAGGAATTAATCAAAAATGGGTATACCCCTATAAGGCCATCTATTAGAAATAATATCCAATATCCTTGGAATTGGGAACGTGATAGATTTTTAAGAGAATATAAAACTGAATTGGAAATTAGACATAATACTGATGGTAAACTTCAAGTTTATCACAAAAACAGATTTAGTGGTTTGGTAAAAGACACCACTTTAAAAACATTTGATACTAGACAACACGGATATAAAGTTTTAAACGATATATTTGGGGCAAAAGTTTTCGATTATCCAAAGTCCGTACAAATGATGAAGTGGCTTTTAACCAAACATAATAATAAAGACGCTATTGTCTTGGATTTTTTTGCTGGTTCTGGAACTACAGGACAAGCTGTTATGGAATTAAATCAAGAAGATGGTGGTAAAAGAAAATTTATTTTAGCGACTAATAATGAAAATAATATAGCTACTGAAATCACGTGGGAAAGATTATATAGGATTATAAAAGGGAAGGGATCAAAAGGAGAAAAAATCAATTGGGTATTTTCGAAAGACAAAAAAACACTGTCAGAAAATAGAGTAACAGTTTTCGATATAAATTATTATGAATTAAAACTAAATGATTTTGATAAGGCAAGAAAACTAATACCTATTGCTGAGGCTCAATTTTTAAAAATTAATCCAATTTATAAACCAAGAGATAAATTTGATATTTATAATGAGCTTTCGGCATTGAACCCATATAAAGAGGAATAATTATGGAATTAACTAGAATACAAAATAGAGCAGTTGAAGAAATATTGGGCCATTATAATACTATTAGGCAAGTAAAGGTTGATTTTAAAGCGCCAACAGGGAGTGGAAAAACCTTAATGGCTTCATATGTTATTTCATCATTAATTGAAAGGAATATGGAAGAAAAATTCATATTTGTTATTGCTACTCCATCTTCCTCAGAACTTCCGTATGTTTTTGAACAAAAGCTAAATCAATATAAAAAAGATTTGCCGTTTTCTAAATTTGATGTCGAATATATTGAATCTCCATCTGCTGGGAAAAAAGATAAAGTCGAAGGCAACCCTAAAATTAAACCAGAAATCAATAAAGTCTATATCTTTGGTAAAGCTTCTTTTGGGAGTGGAAGAATTTTTACCGAAAGACACGTTATTAAGGACTTTATAGATGAATCAAAAAACCTAGGTTATAAATTGGTTTATATTAGGGATGAAGCGCATATTGGAGATAAAAGTGTTAGAGAATCATCAAGTGAGAAAGATTTTGAAATCCTTTTGCAACAAAATGCTGATTTTATTTTAAAAATGACTGCAACGCCTAATTTTTCAGATAACGAAGTAAAAATAGTCCAAATAAAAGAGTCGGAAATTAATGATGGATCGAAAAATGATGGCAAGTGGTTATTGAAAACAACACCGACAATCCTGTTAAATGAAAGTATAGATGAAGATTCTTTGTTAGAAAAAGCTTTAATTGATTTTAAAAATGTCAAAAAAGAATATAGAAAATTAGAAAAGACAGGTATTATTATTAATCCGGCTTTATTAATACAAGTTAGCAATGAACCTTCTAATTTAGAAGGAAAATTAACATTTCAAGAAACTTTAAATTCAATAAAAGAAAAAATAGAATATCATAATTTATTATGGGTTCAATATTTTGGAGATAGTGACAAAGATTCTAATACAACTAGAAAAGGTAATTTTTCACTAGACGAAATTACTAATTTATCGAATAGAATAGACATAATAATTTTTAAAGTTGGTCCTTCTACGGGTTGGGATATACCGAGAGCTTGCATGTTACTACAACTAAGAAAAGTTTGTTCTGAAACTCTTAACATACAAACGATAGGAAGAATAAAGAGAAATCCATATCCTAATTTAGGGAAAAATGAAATAACTGATAAATACTATATTTATTCTAATGCCCCTAAGATTGATGAAGATTTTACATATTTTCAATATCAAATTAAAGATAGTTTTATTACTGAAGAGTTCCCGATTATTGAAATATCAAATAAAAAAGAATTTAAGTTGACCAATGAAAAGAGCAAAATTACTGACGATGTTACCATTTTTATAAAAGAAAATAAAGAAAATTTAATTCAAGAAATAAAAACTCATTTTGTTAGAGAAAAAGAGATAGATATCTTCAGAGAAGAATTATATACTGTAGATGGAAAAATGGTATATAGATCAATTAGAAACCCCTTTATTTTCTTAAAGAATTTACAAAGATTAATAAATTCGAAAAAACATATTAATAATTTAAGTAATGAAGGTATATTGAAAGCATATAATGAAAACTTTAGATGTAATTATATTTATGAAGATATTGAAATAAAGTTAGAACATTTACAATATGTTATTTTTCATAATCATACAAAAGATTTAATGAGTATAATTAAGAAAAATAGTCCGTTTGTTCCAAAATATTCTGTTACTTTAGTTCCTTATGAACCTAAAGAATATGTTGAGATTTATGATACAGCTAAAGAAGAACAGCCAATTGATTTTTCATATGATAAATATTTGTTTGACATAATGAAAAATAATGAAGAAACTAATTTGCAACCCTTAGATTCTAAATATACTGAAACGATTGTTTTAAAGTACTTATCAACTATAACATACGCACTGAATCTAGAAAAACAGCGCGTTAGAATTTGGGCTAAAAACCTAGCTTCAAGTAATATTAGTGGAGAATATATTGCAGATGACAACACGTTTAGAAAAAGTTTTTTTGATTTTATTATTAAATTTGAAAATGGAATCTTTTTATATATAGAGGTTAAAAGTACGAATGATATTGATCCTGAAAAAACTGCACTTTTAAGAAGGGCATATAATGATTATTTTGAAAAAATAAATCATAATCTTTTCACAAATCCAGTAGTTATTAGTATATGGCACACGGATACATCAAAGATTGTTAGACAAGAAGTGTTTTATGATAAAGAATATTTTGAAGAAAATTTAAACGAATTAACATATGAGCAGCTATTTGCCAAATTAGCAATGCATAAAATATAGTTTGGAAGTAATCAGTATGAATAAAACAAATTGAACTATGGCAAAGAAAAAATAGTAAAGAAATTGAATTAATTACTTTTTCATAATTACTTTATTTTTAAGGAATAATTAGGATAAAGTGCTACAATTATTCAAACACCATTTGAAATGGCATTTGAATAATAGGAGTAAATAATTATGATTATCGTTTATGTAATAGATTCGTTTGGTGAATTTTCTAATGAAGCTACGATTTTTGCTAGTTGTTCCAAAAAGATATTAGAAGAAATGGGACACATGGTTAGAGTTGTTTCTAACACAAAACTAAAAGGTGAAGAATATTTTAATCTTCAAAATGGAAAATCTAAAATGGTAGCAAAGCAAAAATATTATTTTGCGAAACCAGATAAAGAAGTATTTAGAAAGACTTTTGAAGGAGCAGATATAGTTCATTTCTTTTATCCTTCTAAAGCAGGGAAAGTTGCTATTAAAGTTGCAAAAGAAATGGGTATACCAGTTACTGGCTCATATTATTGCCTAGAGCATGGGTTAGTACATAAGCGCAGATTTTATAAAAAGATTGATCGTATTCATTGTCCAAGTCTTACTGTGGTTAACCAATTAAGAGACCATGGTTATAAAAACATTTTTTATCCGATTACTATTGGTGTTGGCAAAGAGAATCAAGACTTAATACAGAATTATCAAATTGAAGAAGCAGTTAAAAGACTAGAAGAAATGTTTAATGCAGCTATTAAAGACAATAAGATAAATAATTTGGAAAAAGATGCAGCTGAGAAAAAATATTTAAAGAAATTAAGTCAAAGTAAAATTGGATTTTTGATTCTTAAATTATTTTATTTATTGCTATTTCCGTTTGGTAAGCTATATGCTCATTTGTTTGGGAAACTTCATATTAAAGGTAAGAAAAACTTAAAATCAATTAAGGGTGGAGCTATTATAATTAGCAATCATGTTCATAATTTCGATGCTCCAATTAATACTTGTGCTGCTTATCCAAGATTGCCCGTCTTTACATCACAACCAGCAAATTTTGAACATAAAGTCTATGGACTTTTAATTAAAATGTTTGGAGCTATTCCAACACCGGTTGGACTTAATCAAACTAAGATATTTATTAATGAAATAACTAAAAAAGTTAAAAACGGAAGATTAGTTTTAATTTATCCAGAAGGTAATTTGATATATAAAAATAAAGATCTTCAAAAATTTAAAAAAGGAGCTTTCTACATTGCCCAAAATGCAATGGCTCCAATTGTTCCAGCAAGAATTAGTTTTTTAGAGAAAAAGAAGAAAAATGGTAAAATTAAGAAACGTGTTATATTAAATATAGGAAAACCAATATATCCTAATTTTGCTATGTCAAGAAAAGAATCAATTGATAACCTTATGGAAACATCGCTTGCCGCACTAGAATCATTAAAAGTTGAAGAATATAAGTAAAGGTGATAATAATGCAATTTAGATTAGCTGAAAAACAAGATTTAATAGAAATAATTAAGATGTATAAAGAAGTTGTAAAAAATATGAATGCAAATGGACTTCAAATTTGGGATGAGAGTTATCCTTTTGCTTTTTTTGAAAGTGATATTCAAAACAAACAATTTTATGTTTTAGAAGAAGATAATAAAATAATTTCAGCTGTTGCTATGTGTGATAAACATATTGGGGAAAATGTAGGGAAATGGGAAAATGTAAATGCTAAGGCTTTTTATTTAAGCCGTTTTGCTGTTGATCCGGATTATTTAAAACAAGGTATTGGTAGCCTAATGGTAAATAAAATAAAAGAGATCGCTAAAGAACTGGGTGCTCAATATTTGAGATTATTTGTGGTCATAATAAATAAAAGGGCAACTCAATTTTATGAAAAAAATGGTTTTAGAAAAGTGGAAGGAATACTTGATACATTTTTAGATGATGGTTCTATTTTGCATGAATTTGGATATGAAATGGAAATTTAAATGATTTAGGCAACCTTAGTTTGTTTTGGACTGATGGAAAAGTTGTGAGATATATAGGTTTCCAAAAGGACGAAAAAAATAAAAGAATATATGAAATTAGGGTATGAACATCTTAGTAAATGAAGTATTTAAAAATGGTGCAACAAAGGTTTATGTTGACCTTGTTGTTAAAAATAAAAAAAACGACTTTATAAGTCGTTTTTTTATACTGGAAGAGCAGGCAGTTCCATTTTACCTAATGCATTAGATTGGTTTAGTAAATAGTTTGCCATTTCTTCTCTTGTAGTTGCAATTTTTTTAAGTTCGCTGTAACGAATAGGTTTATCAAAGATATGCACTTTATCTTTTCTTCGGTAATAAGAAGAATAGATTAAGACGTCTATCCCTCTTTTATAGAAAGTTTCTGCTAGTAAAGCAAATCCAGAGTAAAACCCCCTTAGTTCATCAAAGTATCCTTCTTCAGACATTTCTGGAAAGATTACAATATTTTCTCCGTTTTTCATAACAGCAACACTTTCTTTTAAAGTTCTTTTTAAACGAGCGTCGCGATATGTAGAGATCAATCTAAGTCCTTTATAAAATAGATAAGTTAAAGGACTTGCAAGCAAACAAAATAGTCTAGCTAGATGGATGTTCCATCCTTTCTTTTGGTGGTAATAAGTTTTCGTTTGATAGTTGTAAAGTTTTCTTAAACCAGAATTCATTTCGTGAGTTCCCCACATTCTTAAAGGAAATTCAGCATATGACTCTAGTAAAAGCGGGCCTGTAGCACCAACATGATTAGCTAAAACAATACTATTAGTTGTTGGTTTTTCACCTAAATAAATATATCTAGGTCTTCTGTAACGTAGTCTTATAAGTTTTTTAAAACCGCGAAACCAAAGTTTTCGGTCCTGTCGAAAAATTTTTGCCATAAATATCACCTTTCAAAGAGTATAACATAAAATAAATACTATATCAATAATAAAGTAAATAGGAAACTTTATTTTGAAAATACTAATATAACAATATTTTAATTTACTAATATTAAAACAAACTTAAAATATATTATTATTTATCAAAGATGAAATAATATAAGTGAATATTGGAACTTTTTTATTATCATTTCTTTTCTTTACAAATGTTGCAATTAAAGTTATAATATACCAAGGTGGAGCTTATGGAAACTTTAAAAATTGACAAACAAAATACGAAGATGATAGCTCATCGTGGATTAAGTGGACTTGAACCCGAAAATACAGTTCTAGCTTTTATTGCGGCTGGCAATAGAAGCTATTTTGGAATTGAAACTGATGTTAGGATTACTAAAGACAAGAAGTTTATTTTATGCCATGATGATAACCTAAAAAGAATTTCTGGATTTGATGTGAAGATTTCTGATGCTACTTATGAAGAGTTAAGGAGTTATTCTTTATATGATTTTGATAGCAAAGAAAGAAAAGAATATGTAAGATTAGCTTCACTTGAAGAGTATTTAAGTGTTTGTAAGAAGTATGATAAAGTTGCAGTTATTGAATTAAAAGAAGTTTATCGTGAAGAAGATGTTGTGAATTTACTTGATACTACTTTTCAGTATTTAAAAGAAGAAAATGTAATCTTTATTAGTTTTTATTTAAAGAACTTACAATATATTCGCAAATACAATTCAAATGTAAAGATTCAGTTTCTAACAAGCGATTTTAATAAAGCTATTTTAAATGAATTAAGAAAGCTAGAAGCAGGACTTGATATCAACTATCACCAATTATCTAAGGAGATTGTTGAGACGTGTCATAAATATGGGATTGAAGTTAATGTTTGGACAGTTAATAATCCAATTGAAGCATATTTGCTTTTAACTTGGGATATTGATTATATAACTTCAAATGTTTTAGAATAATGAATTATGTTTATATTTTAAAGTGTAGTGATGATACTTTATATATAGGTTGGACTAATGATCTTGAAAAAAGAATCAAAGCACACAATGAACAAAAAGGAGCAAGATATACTAAAAGAAGAACTCCAGTTAGATTAGTCTATTATGAAACATTTGAAACTAAGATTGAAGCTTTAAAAAGAGAATTTGATTTAAAAAAGTTATCAAGAGAACATAAACTTTATTTAATAAATAATGAAGTAAAAACTAATGTTTATGTTTTTAGAAGTTCAAATCAAGATGAAGATATTAGGAAGCTTTTAAAAGAAAAACTTCAAGAAGATTACAAATTAGATATCAAAACTTTAAAGTTTAAATATAATAAATATAAAAAACCTTATTTAAACTTACCAGTTTATTTTAATATTAGTCATTCTTATGATTTAATAGCTTTAGTTATTTCTAAATATGAAGTAGGTATTGATATTGAGAAAGTCCAAACAAGAAAAGAAAAATTAGCTGATAAGATTTTTAGCGAAGAAGAGATGAAAGAGTATCAAGAAAACAAATCAGATTCTTACTTAATTAAGAAATGGACAGAAAAAGAAGCATACTTTAAGTTATTAGGTACTGGTTTAATTTTAAATGAGTTAAAGCAAGATTATAGTAGATATGTAAAGAGTTATAAATTAGAAGATAATAAGGAAATATACTATTTATCTATAGCAACTAACGAAACAATTAACATAAATATACTTGAAGAAAATATAAAAATTTGATAAAATGAATAAACAAAAAAAGGATAAAAGGAAATGGCAGATTTTAAAGAAAAAGTTTTAGATTTACATGAAAAATATCAAGGTAAAATTGAAATAACTTCTAAGTTACAAATCAATAGCAAAGAAGACTTAGCTTTAGTTTATTCGCCAGGAGTAGCAGAAGCTTCTCTTGCGATTAAAGAAAATAAAGAAGATGTTTATAAATATACATCTAAGGGTAAGTTTGTAGCTATAGTAACAGATGGTTCAGCTGTTTTAGGTTTAGGTGATATTGGACCAGAAGCTGCTTTACCAGTTATGGAAGGTAAAGCTTTACTTTTTAAGAAGTTTGCAGGTGTTGATGCTTTTCCAATTTGTTTAAGAACTAAAGATGTTGATGAAATTGTCAATACTGTTAAATTAATTGCTCCTGGATTTGGGGGAGTAAATTTAGAAGATATATCTTTTCCACGTTGTGTTGAGATTGAAGAAAGGCTAAAGAAAGAATTAGATATACCAGTTTTTCACGATGATCAACACGGAACTGCAATTGTAACTTTAGCTGCTTTAATTAATGCATGTAAAGTTGTTGGTAAAAAACTAGAAAACTTAAAAGTAGTTATTTCTGGCTTTGGTGCAGCAGGTTCCGCAATTGCAAGATTATTAAGAAAAGCTAATGTTCCATCTATTTATGCTATCAATCGTAAGGGTGCTTTAAGCAAACTAAAAGAAAATGATCCTATGATTGATAAATTTTTGGAAAAGGGAATTGTTGATAGTTATGATAAGAAAGACGGAAAGTTAGAAGATATTATTAAAGATGCCGATGTTTTTATTGGTGTATCTGTAGCTGATGTCCTAACAAAAGAAATGGTTAATATGATGGCAGATAAACCAATTGTTTTTGCTCTTGCTAATCCTAATCCAGAAATAAGTAGCATTGAGGTCAAAAAAACTAAAGCGTATATTTACGCAACAGGAAGGAGCGATTTACCAAATCAAATAAATAATGTTTTAGCTTTTCCAGGACTATTTAAAGGAGTCTTCGCATGTAAAGCAAAACAAATTACAGAGGAAATGTTGTTAGATGCTAGTCAAGCTATTGCTTCTTTAATTACTAAAGAAGAACTAAGTAAAGACTATATTATTCCATCACCATTTGATGAAAGAGTAGCTTTAGTAGTTAGTAAGGCAGTGTCTAAATAATAAAAGATATAGGGGGGATAAATTATGAGATATCGTATTGAGAAGGATAAAATAGGTAAACTTCAGTTGCCTTTAGAAGTGTATTATGGGATTCATACTGCAAGAAGTAAAGAAACATTTTCCTTAACAAAACACGGACTAAATAGGCAAATGATTAAAACTCTAACAAGTATTAAAAAAGCATCAGCTATTGCTAATACTAGTTTAAAACTATTAGATCAAAAAAAGGCTGAAGCAATTATTTTAAGTTGTGATGAGATTTTTAATGGAAGACTTCATGGTCAGTTTGTAACTGATTTAGTTCAAGGTGGTTCTGGTCATAGTATGAACATGAATGCTAACGAAGTAATTGCTAATCGTGCTAATGAAATGTTAGGGGGAACTAAGGGCGGTTACGAATATGTAAGTGTAGAAGATGTTAATTTAAATCAATCAAGCATAGGGGTTATTGTTTTAGCTGGTAAAATTACAGCGGTTAGATTAACTAAGAAATTACTTAATGAAGCTAAAAAATTAAGTGCTACTTTAAAAGAAAAAATAGCTGATTTGAAAATTGGCGAATTTGATTATGAGAATTGTCTTATTTTCATGCAAGAAAATTTAGATCGCAATATCAAAAAAGTAACTAAAACTTTTGATAGTTTTAAAGAAGTAGCAATTGGTATGAGTTATTTTGAAACAAAAAAAGAAATTCCTGAAGAATTTCCTAAATTGTTTGTGAAGCATTTAAATGCTGCATATCCAAGTGAAAAAGTAAAACAAGCTAGTAACTTAATTGAGAATGCTTCTGATTATTCTTGTTTCTTAGAATTATCATCTGCTTTAAGAACATTAATGATTGATGTAGCAAAAGCAGTAGATGATTTAAAACCAGGAATTGTTTCGGGTAAATTTGTTATTCCTCAAGTTCAAGAAAGTCCTGAACCAGAAGAACCAAATTTAATTGTTTTAGAAATGGTTAACCAAATTTCATTTTATATTATGGGTAATGACCTAACTATTGCTAGAGCTGTAGAAGCGGGTGAAGGAGTACATAACATTTACCTACCAATGATCTATGCTTGTTTATTTGAAGAGATTAATTTAATTAGAAGAGCAATTAGAATTTTAAGAGAAAAAGCTCTTGTAGATTTAGAAATAAAAGAAGGCTAAAGCCTTCTTTTTAATTAGTATTATAATAAAAACTTCATCATTACTAAAGCATTATAGTAATCTTTAGTTTCATATTCAATCGCATCATCTTTGATTAATTTAGCTCCTGGATAAAATGAAGCTTTGTATGCGTCATTGAAGTTTTTATATTGAATTTCAATTTTGAATTTTTTAGGTAAAATACTTATTGGTTTATTAGCTGGTTCTTTCTTTTTCTTTAAGGCTAATTCAACTTTATCTTCAATTTCTTGATTAGTTATATTTGGATGTCTTGAAACTACTGCTCCATGACGACCTTCTTTAGTAGCTACAACCTCTGCCTCAGGGAAAAGTTTTTTTACACTTTCTGTTAACTTTAAATCGCCAGATAAAAATACTGTTGGTACATTTAACCATGCAGCATAATATGAATTAATTAAAAATTCTGAAGCTATTTCACCATTAATCTTTACATGATGTAATCTTGTATTCATTGTATGACTTAATGGATTACCATCAGATCTTGATGGGCTATGATAACCAATAAAAATAACAGCATCATAAGAATCATTTAATCCTGCCATCATTGAGCATGGCCCCCCTTCCCAACCTCTATGTAATGTTACATAATCTGGTAGGTCTTTAAAAATAATGTTTCTCGCATTATCATGAGCATCCTTTACAAAAATTTCTGTTGCTCCTGCTTTGTGAGCCCCTATACAAGCTCTTCTAACTTCCTCTGTCATTTGCTTACGAAAATATTCATAATCATCACCCTTTTCGGTTTCAAGCCAAGATACGATTCCATTGATACCTTCGATATCAGCACTAATATAAACTTTCATTTAAATTCCTCCTTTTTTTATATGAATATTATAACTATAAAATAAAAATAAAGCAATAAACATTTACATTTTGGGAAAATTTGTGTATAATATAGTTAATAAAAAAATGGAGGTTTTTAATATGAGTGAAAAAGATAAAGTAGCTAAGAAAGTTGAAGAAGAAAAGAAAGAAGAAGTTAAGGCTGAAGTAGAATTAACTAGTGCTGAAGAAAGAATCAAAGAAGAAGAACAAATTAGAGCACGTGTTTCTGATTTTAAGCCTTTAGTAAAAAGTGATACTAAGTTTGATTTTAAAACATTAAAATATGCTAACTTGTATTTATCTATGTATAAAAGAAAGAGTTGGGTTTTAAGTTTAGTTATCGCTATTGCTGCTTTAGGTATGGCAGTTTATTCTGCTATTGCTAGTCAATGGGCATTCTTTGTAATTTTCTTACTTTTTGTAGCTGTAATTGCTTATCAAGCATTAACTGTAGAGAAAAAGATTGACCAAGAATTAGTTAAGTATTTTAAGAATCGTGCAGTTGGTGGTCAAGAAGTAGCCTTAAATAAAGAAATGATTTTAGTAGAAAATAAAAACTCTACAATTCCTTTTGTTTATGAATGGAGCGATATTAAATCTGCAGATGAAATCAAAGATTTTGTTTACTTATTCTTAAGTGCACAAGCACCAATTATTATCGATAAAGAACGCCTTATTGTGGGGGATATAGCTTTACTTCAAAGTATTTTAAAAGAAAAATTCCCTGAAAAAGGTTATAAAGTTATGGAAAAAGATATTGCTAAGAGAAAGATTACATTCGAACACGCAAAAGTTGAAGAAGAAGACAAAGTAGAGATTGTAAAACTAAGTGCTGAAGAAGAAGCTCAAGTTAAGAAAGAGCAAGATCAAAAAGTAGCTGAAAAAATTAAAGACGAAGAAGGAAAAAAATAGTAAAGTGAAAATTAGATATAATTCTTTTTTCACCGAGAAAGTTGCTAAAGATTTTTTTAAATTCCATCTCGGAGTAAGAAGTAATGCTAAGTATATTTACTTAGCATTTGCTTTATTAATGGTAGGTACTGGTGCTTTTTTAGCCTTCGGCAAGGACAAGCTAGTAATAGGAATTGTAGTTATGGTCTTAGCTCCAGTACTCCTTGCAATTAGACCAATTCAAGTTAATCACATGATTAAAAAAACTCTTTTAAAACAATCATTTATTGGTTTAAGGTATAATGTTATTTTCACTGAAGAAAAAATAGTTTACCAAACGACTAAAAGTTCTAAAGATTATAGCTGGGACGATGTATTAATAGTAACAGAAACACAAAAGTATGTTTACTATTATACTAGCCCCAATGCAGCTATTGTTACTGAAAAAGAACTAATGGATTATAACGAGCGTAAAATCTTAAAAGAGTTTGTTTTAAAGAAATTTAAAAAGGAAGCTAAATATAAAGAATACAAGCGAGTATAATTATGAGTGAAATCAAACTAATTAATCTAAAAACTAAAAAGGACTTAAAGACTAAGAAAATCGAAATCTTAGATTTTTCTCATGATTTGTTTGAAGTTATAAAGAAGAGTTTAGGTTTAACTGTTCTAAAACAAAACTTTACTTTCTTAGATGAAAAGATTAATTATTTGTTGCTTGATGAAAATAAGACGATTACTTTACTAGACTTCAAAAAAGAAAACTTTGGTCAGATTTTAGGGCGTAGTTTATATTTAGTTGATTTAATTAGAGAAAACTTAGGTAAGTTAAAAACTTATTTAAGCGAAAATTTGAAAAAAGAAGAAATCTTAGAGATTGATTTTAATCCAAGAATTATTGTTTTAGGAACTAACTTTACTAAATATGATCACTACGCAATCAAACAAATCAATAAAGAAATTGATTTAATTAAATGTGAGGTGTTTGATTCTAATACTTTAGTTTTAGAAAAAAATTATCAAAGTCAAAACTATTTAGAAAATGAGTTTCCTAAATCACAATTATTTAACGAAATTAAAGAACACTTATTAATGTTAGGAGATGAAATAGTTATTAAAGAGTTTCCTCATTATGTCGCTATTAGAAGAATTGCTAATTTTGCTTATTTATACTATGATGAGGCATTAGTTTTAAGAGTTTTAGCTGATGGTAAATATAAAACTAAAGCAATTAAAAATTCCAAAGATTTGGAAACGGCTTTAAAACTATTAGAAGAAGCTTATGCCTAATTTAGAAGTTTTATACGAAGACAATCATTTGATTGTTGTTGTCAAGGAAGAAAATCTTTTAAGCCAAAAAGATATAACAGAAGATGAAGATATCTTATCATTAGTAAAAGCATATCTAAAAGAAAAACACCAAAAGTTAGGTAATGTCTATTTAGGACTAGTTCATCGTTTAGATCGAAGAGTTGGTGGAGTGATGGTGTTTGCGAAGACATCAAAAGCTGCATCAAGACTGTCAAAAGCAATTAGAGAAAGAGATTTTGAAAAGAAATATTTAGCGATTTGTACTGGAAAAGTAGAATCGGGAATCTTAAAACATAAGCTAATCAAAAAAGATCAAATGGCTTTTGAAAGTAAAGAAGGAAAAGAAGCGGTTTTAGAATATAAAGTAATCAAGTATTTGAAAGAAGAAGGATTAGATTATACTTTAGTTGATGTAGATTTAATTACAGGTAGGTATAATCAAATTAGAGCTCAGTTTGCCTTAATAGGTCATCCTTTAATAAATGATTTTAAATACGACTATCAAGGTAAAAACTATTTCGACCAACTTGGACTTTGGTGTTATGAGTTAAAGTTTCCCCATCCAATTACTAAAGAACAGGTGAGTTTTAAAAAAATACCTGAAGGAGGTATTTGGTCTTTTAAATAAGGAGCTAGAGATGAAAAACAAAAGAATCTTAATTATAGGTATTGTAATTAATATAGTTTTATTGCTTGCTTTTTTAATTGGAACTAGTTTGATCAAAAAAGATGCACCAAAAGATAAAAGGGTAAAAAATTTATCCTTAGAAATAGATATAACAAATGATGGAACAATTTTAGTAACTGAAGACTGGGACATAGAGTTTTTAGAAGAAACCAATGAGTTCTATCGTAATATTTATTATCATAAATTAGAAGAAGATAATCCTTTTATCGCTAATCATGAGGCAATTGGTAATATTGCTACTTTCTCTACAATTCCTAATACTTATAATCAAAGATTATTGAAAGATAATGAAGAACTAGAGATTGAAAAAGGTTATTCTTTTAATCATGATTTAGATAAAAATGGTGAAGTTATTGGTGGTATTAACCGAATCAATTTAGAAGTCTTTTATTTTCAAACAAATGATGTTTTAATGGGTGATTATCGCATCCAATATCAATATAAACTAGAATATTTTATTACTAATTATTTAGATTGTAATGAACTGAGTTTAAATTTAATTCAAGATCCAATTTTGATTAATCAAATCAACTTTAAAATTAATTTTCCTAAATCTATTTCTAAACCATTTACTTATAGCAATCATCAATTAAGTAGCAGTTTTTTAGATAATAGTCTAAATATTGAAGTAAGTGATTTTTATTATTTTGATAATGACAATTTTAGAATTAGAGTCTTGTTTGATCAAGATTCACTAGCAATAGCTAATCCTAACCAAATTATGAGTTTTCAAGCCTTTACGGACTTAAATAATTATGAAGCTCTTAAACAAGAAACAAACCAAACAAAAATTGCTGTCTATATTAGTAATATAGTTTTAGTTTTAGTTACAATTGTTATTATGGTTTTAGTTTATTTGTATTTTGAAAATATTATTTTTAAAGCAAAAGTTAGTTCTAAGGTAATGCTAATTGATGATGGGTTACTTGAATCTAGTTTAATTTTAGATGGTTTTTCTAGAAAAAGACATTTTTTAGGTTTAATTAAAAAAATGGAATTAAATGGGAATATTACTAGGGAAAATAATGTTCTAACATATAAACATAGAAATGGTCTTTCAAAACAAGAAACAAAGATTTTAAATACCATCTTTGAAAAACAAAAGACGATTGCTTTAGAAAAAATTAATTATTCGAAATTGAAAAAGTTAGCGACTAGCGGTAGTGAATATGAAAAGAAGCCACAATTAATTTTATTGAATTTCTTGTTTATTTTTATCTTTTATTATATAATAATTTATAAGATGGAAGACAAATTGGATCTTGATTTTATTTGGACTAAGATTTTAATTGCTCTTACATTTCTTGTTTCACTTGTATTTTCTCTTTTAATTCGTTTGAAAAAGAGAAAGAAATATAAAGAAGTAAAAGCTTTTAAAAATTATTTAGAAGAAGCTAAATTAAAAGATGATATATATTTACCATATTATATTAGTTATGGTATTATTGATTTTAAATAGAAAAGGAGGTGTTTCTAATGAGTGCTGGTTGGATTATTACATTTGTAGTTATAGGACTTATAATTATAGGACTAGTTGTCTTAATTATTTTAATTTATGATAATTTAGTTAAAGCGCGTAAAAGGGTAAACAATGGTTGGAATCAAATTAAACTATATGTAGAGCGAAGATTTGATTTAGTTCCTAATCTTATGGAAACACTAAAAGGGGTCATTTCTGAAGAAGAAGGTATCTTAAGTGAGTTTGCTAGGGTTAGAGGAATTTATGCAAATTCTAATACACCTATGGAGATTGCTAAGGCAGACTTCTTATTAACTAATGTTTTAGATAGATTAGTTATTGTTCAGGAAGGTTATCCTTCAATTAAAAAGAATGGTAGTTTTCAAAGATTATTGTTTGATTTAGAAGATGATAAAGTTAAGATTGTATATAGTCAATCATATTTTAACGATGCAGTTGATAAATACAATTTGAAACTGGTAAAGTTTCCAAGTAAAATTGTAGCTGGTTGGATGAAACTGGAGCCACAAGAAAAATACGAATATGACTATAAATAAAAACACTGGAATTAACCAGTGTTTTTTAATAGATATAAAAAAAGCAACATGATTGTTGCAATTTTTATTACTTATCCTCTTCTTTTTTAGCCAAACGTTTTTGGAATTTTTCAACTCTTCCTGCTGCTTGTACGAATTTTTGTTGGCCAGTGTAAAACGGATGACATTTAGAACAAGTATCAACTTTGATATCTTCTACTGTAGATCCAGTTTCAAAAGTAGCACCACAAGCTGTACAAGTAACCGTTGCTTTGTGATATTTAGGATGAATACCTTTTTTCATTTTTCTCTCCTTCCGCCATGGTTTTTATTTGCAAACCATAGTAAGTTTTATACTATGTTATTATACCTTAAAGGCCCGTTTTTGTCAACAAGAATAAACAAATTTGAAAATAAAAAGCTGGGATAATTAGTTTTTTAAGATTTATTATTCCTGCTATTTCACACCTAAAATATTTGAAAAAGAGAATAAATATGGTATAATATTATAGAAAGGATTAGAAGAGTAAAGATGGAAGTACAAAGAAGAGATGGTTGGATAGAAGTTATCTGTGGAAGCATGTTTGCGGGAAAGACTGAGGAATTATTAAGAAGATTGAAACGATTAGAATATGCTAAGAAATCATATATGGTTTTTAAACCAGCAATTGATAATCGTTATAGCGAAACTGAAGTAGTAAGTCATAATAATAAACGTGTTGCAGGATATAATATTTCGGATGAAACACAAATTTTAGAATTAGTTGCTAAGGGAAATCCGGATGTAGTTGCTATTGATGAGGCACAATTCTTTACTGATAAGATTGTTGAGGTTTGTGAGACTTTAGCTGATCAAGGTAAAAGAGTAATTGTAGCTGGCTTAGATACAAATTTCAGGGGTGAACCTTTTGGACCAATGCCTTATTTACTTGCAAGAGCAGAATATGTAACTAAACTTCAAGCAATTTGCCAAGTTTGTGGTCTACCTGCAAGTAGAACACAAAGACTAATTGATGGTAAACCTGCATCTTATAATTCTCCAACTGTTTTAATTGGCTCTGAAGAATCCTATGAAGCTAGATGTAGACATTGCCATCAAGTATTAAAAGATGATGAATGATTTAGATTTTCTTAAATTAGCTTTCAAGGAAGCTAAAAAAGCATACGTGCAAGATGAAGTTCCGGTTGGAGCTTTAATTGTAATTAATGGTGAAATTATCGCCAAAGCTCACAACAAAAAAGAAAGTTTAAAAGACCCAACATTACACGCAGAAATTGAAGTTATTAAAAAAGCATGTAAAGTATTAGGACGTAAAATATTAGACGATGCTACTATTTATATTACTTTAGAACCATGTTTAATGTGTGCTGGAGCAATTTTAAACGCAAGGATTAAAAAAATAGTTTATGGTGCTAAAGCTCCTAAGTTTGGTGTCCTAACTAGTTTAGGAAATGTTTTTGAAGACTTTAAATTCAACCACGAGCTTGAGGTAGTAGGTCCTTTAATGGAAGATGAAGTATCTGAAATCATGAAATCGTTCTTTAAAAATAAAAGATAGCAATCTTGAAAAAAAGAAGGGGAAATGCTATAATGATAAAGGATCTTATTTTAAGTCCCTATACCCAATATCTTGAAGTGAACCAGGTCAGGTCGTGACTGAAGCAGCCTTAAGCTTATGTAGGTATGTGGGTGTAGGCACTTAGAGTAAGATCTTTTTTAAAAGGAGTTGATAGTTTTGAAAATTGGCAAATTTGAACTTAAAAACAAAGTAATTATCGCTCCTTTAGCGGGATACACTAATTATTCTTATCGCAAAATTATGAGAGAATTTGGTGCTAGTCTTTGTTATACAGAAATGATTAGCGCAAAAGGTATCAACTTTAAAAACAAAAGAACTTTAGAGATGACTAAAGTAAAAGAAGATGATCATTTAGTAAATATGCAGTTATTTGGTGGAACAAAAGAAGATTTAGTTAAAGCAGCGATTTACATAGATAAATATAGTGATTGCGATATTATAGATTTAAATATGGGCTGTCCTGTAAAGAAAGTTTTAAAGGCTAAATCAGGAAGTTACTTGCTTAAAGATCCTGATAATATTTATGAGATTGTGAAGGCAGTTGTAGAGAGTGTATCTAAACCAGTTACAGTTAAGATTAGACTTGGTCAAACTAAAAATACAATTAATGTACTTGAAGTTGCAAAAAAAATTGAAAAAGCAGGTGCTTCAGCTATTTGTATTCACGGAAGAACACAAAGTGATTTATATAAAGGCAAAGCTAATTATGATTATATTAGGATAGTTAAAGAACAAGTAAAAATACCAGTAATAGCTAATGGCGATATTAAATCAATTGAAGATGCTAAGTATGTTTTAGATTACACTAAATGTGATGCGATCATGATTGGTAGAAGTAGTATTGGCAATCCTTGGTTAATTCAAAATATTGTTAATCATTTTGAAGGAAAAGAGTTATTGGAGCCAACAGCTATTGAAAAAATACAAATGGTTAAAAAACACTATGCGTTATTAAAGGATGAGATGGGCGAAAAACTTGCTATTCTTAATTTAAGGTCTTTATTTTCTCGTTATTTAAAAGGGTTGGATGTTAAAGAATATAAATTAAGATTAATGAAAATTACTAAAGAACAAGAAATGAATGATTTATTCAAAGAAATGGAAGTAAAGTATGAAAACAGTTAATACAAATATTCAAAACAATGAATTATATATAGGTAATCATTCTTTAAAAGAGTTAGCTATGAAATATAAAACTCCTTTAATGGTTTATGATGAAGAAGGGATTAAATCGAAAATCAAACTAATTAAAGATAGTTTTAGCTCTAAAAAACTAAAAACAAAAATCATCTACGCATCAAAAGCTTTTATAGCTCCTTATTTCGCAAACATCTTAAAAGAAGAAGATTTATGTGTAGATGCAACTAGTGTAAGTGATTTTAGGTTATTGGAAAAAGTAGGTTTTCCAATGGAAAGAGTCTTCTTTCAAGGAAATAATAAGACTGAAGAAGAACTAAAATTAGCTTTAAATTTAAAGATTAATGCTTTTATTGTTGATTCATTTTCAGAGTTAAAATTAATTGAAAAACTAGCAAAAGCAAAAGTAGATACCTACTTTAGAATAAATCCTTATGTTAAGGTAGATAGCCATAAACATATTCAAACTGCCAATTTAGATTCTAAGTTTGGAGAAGGTATAGATGATGTTGTTTGGGATAAAATAATTGAGTTTTATAATAATGCTAAACATGTAGTTTTAAAAGGACTTCAAGTTCACTTAGGCTCACAAATTAAAGAATTAGATCCTTATTTAGAAGCAATAGATAAAATTTCTAATTTTAAAACAAAATTAGAGCAAAAGTTAAAATATAAAATCAAAGCTTTTGATTTAGGTGGAGGTTTTGGGGTAAAGTATTTAGAATCTGATAGCGAGTTTCCTTTAAAAGAAGGGCTAAAAAAGATTATTAAGAGATTAGAAAAAACTGATTTTGAGATAGTAGCAATTGAACCAGGAAGAAGTATTGTAGGTAGAGAAGGTGTTACTATTTACCAATGTTTGAAACTAAAACAAAGTAAGTACTATAACTATTGTTTAGTTGATGGTGGTATGGCTGATAATATTAGGCCTGCTTTATACGATGCTAAATACAGCTTTGATTGTGTTAATAATGTAATAAGCAAGAGTAAAGAAAAGTATCAGGTTGTAGGGAAGTTTTGTGAGTCAGGAGATATTTTAGGAAAAGACATTATTTTAAGCAAACTTAAAGAAAATGATTATATAGTAACATATACAACTGGTGCTTATTGTTATGCGATGAGCTCTAACTATAATGGAGCATTAAGGCCAGCAGTTTTGTTTGTAAGTGATAAAGGTGTTAAAGAAGCAATAAGAAGGGAAACAGTTGAAGACTATTTAGCTGTGTTTAATTTTAAAGGAGAGAAATGATGAAAGTATTTGATATTCATAGTGATTTATTATATGACTTATTTAGAGGAAAAGGTGATAATAGATTTAAAGATATTCATGTAAAGCAATATAATAATTCTGTTATTAAAGGTGCAGTTTGGACTTTATATTCACCAGATGACTTTGATTTAAAAGAAGCAGTAAATTGTGCTTTAAAGAAAATTGATTGGAATGAATTAAAAGATTTAAAAGTTATTTTAGGTTTTGAAGGCTTAAGAAATTTAGAGAAGCCAGAAGATATTCGTTATTTCTATAACTTGGGTTTTAGGCATGCTATGCTTACTTGGAATGAAGAAAACAAGTATGCGACAGGTGTTAGTGGCCCAAAAGAATCTGGGTTAAAAGAAGAAGGTAAAAAGCTTTTAGATATAATGATTGAGCTTGATATGATTATTGATACAGCTCATTTAAATAAGAAAAGTTTTTACGATGTTTTAGAATATACTAATCATAATATTGTTTATTCTCATGGTTTAGTTTATGATATTTGTGATCATAGAAGAAACCTAGATAAAGAGCAAATGCTTGCTTTAAAGAAAGCAAATGGTTTGTTTGGTTTAACGCTAGCTAAAAATTTTGTAAGTAGAAAAGAAGAAGAAAGAGATTTAGAGCATTTCTTAGATCATGTAGACTTTGCAATTGAAGTTATGGGTATAGATAATGTTTGTTTTGGCTTTGACTTTATGGATTATTTAGATGATGATTTTGAAAATGCAATGGTTAAAGAAGTTCCCGATGCTACATATGCTCATTTAATACTAGAAGGAATGAAAAAAAGAGGTTATTCTAAAGAAGAAATTAAGAAAGTTGCTTGGGATAATTTTTATAATCGTTATGGAAACAAATTATATAAAAGGAGTAAATAATGGCTAAAATTAAGTATTTAGATTCTTTAATGGAAGATGCTTTAAAAAATGAAGTTTTTCCTGGTTGCAATTATTGTTTGATTGAAAATGGTAATAAGCATTTTAATTCTTTTGGATTTAAAGCCTTAATTCCTAAAAAGGAAGAAAATGATATTGATACTATTTATGATATGGCTTCCCTTACTAAAGTTATTGCAACTGTTACATC
>ENA-UPTA01000081-UPTA01000081.1-activated-sludge-metagenome-genome-assembly--contig:-NODE-81-length-97511-cov-11.512190_pt1 | contig 97511 bp, 95 predicted proteins | sample MGYA00238184_ERZ773361 | MGnify/ENA primary metagenome ERZ773361 (study PRJEB29100, sample SAMN05720205) | activated sludge metagenome | isolation source: anaerobic digester from wastewater...
CTGTAAATGAGGCTGTAAATGAGGCTGTAAATGAGGCTGTAAATGAGGCTGTAAATGAGGCTGTAAAAATAAGATTATGTAAGGAACTTGTTACTATTTATGTTGAAAAAGGAATAGGATTAAAGGAACTTATGATTAAATTCAATATGTCAAGAGCTACATTGCAGAGAGATATTGCAGTTTTAAAAGAATATAATTTAATAATATTTGCCGGTTCAGCTAAGACAGGTGTTTATAAATTAACCGAAGAACTGAAAGGGAAACTTGACAGTGTTCCAGCAGCGGGAAATAAAAGTTAGACAGGAAGATTAGACGGGTTGAAGTCCAGTTGTACAGACAGTAAGGTCGTAAAAAGTGGTCTGTTCTTCGCCGGATTCTGTCTTTACCGTTACGCTGTAGCCCGCGTTGATTTTGTCGGCGGACATTTTCTTCGAGAATTCCGATAAGATGCGTTTAATGCTCTCGGTTATCTCATTGGTCTGTATAGTAAAAGAAAAGTCTTTTTTCCTTCTCACGCGCACCCATCCCTTAGCGAACAGGCTCTTCATGATTTCTTCTCTGGCTTTTCCTTCCCAGCCGTATTTCTCATGATACTTATCGAAAGCGTCTCTGACCTCATCAGCACCAAAACCGAAATATTCCGGATCTGCGAGTATGGCAGATATGTGCTTGTTTTCGACCGGAGTGACTTTTCCGTCAGGGCTGATCCAGTATGCTTCTTTTGCAGTTTCGAATTCCATGCATTAAATTTAACCGAAAAAAGAAATAAAGTCAAAAAGTTTTGAGACCGCCATTATTTGGCGTTATCACTGTATTATATTACATCCGGTATCAAAAGTTGTCTAAACTTAACCGGAGGAAAAAATGGAAGATCAGGTAAAAAAAATTGACAGAAGCGTGACTTCACACGCATACATTGAGATCAGAGACCTGAGGCGGTTCGCGCTTAAAGGGAACAAAATATCGGTATTTGACAACGAAGTGCTTAAGGCTGAATACGAGTTCCAGCTGGAATTCGAGGCCGGCGGGGCATATCAGAAGATAAATTATGTAATGGCGTGCGGAGGCAAAAGCCTGATAATCAAGCTGACTACAGAAATACCAGACCTCGAGATCGAGGAGTTTCATATAACATAGAAAGCGAGGGAATAACAGAATATGAAAGTATTACAAAACATTATAGATTATCTTCTGCAGGAGAACAAAATCAAGCAGGATGATTATAATTACCTTCAGCAGAAGGGTTTTTATGTCTTAGATTATGATGATCTGGATTTTTATGATGACGGATACTGGCGCATAGTTGAACAGGAAAATGAAGATTATTGGAAGTATTATGAGGAAGATTATAATGATATTGAATTTGAGCCTTCTTTAGCAGATAAAAGAAGAAGAAAACAGGGTAGAAGAGCCCGTTTTGAAGGACCGAAAAGAATCCGGCGGGCAGCATAAATAAGACTGGAGATAAATTTATGATGGAAACGATCACTTTGAACCAGGCTAAGTCGCTGATCAAGGCTCTGGCAGCTAAAGAAAGTATATTATTGCTGTCAGCTCCCGGAGTAGGAAAATCAGATATCGTGAGGCAGGCAGCAACTGAAGCGGGTCTTGAATGCCGTTCGCTGCTCGGAACTCAGATCGCTCCGGAAGATGTGAGCGGAATACCCCGTATAGTAAATGAACGCTCCGTATTTTGTCCTCCTCGGATCTTGTTGCCGGAAGATCCCAAGCCATTCTGTCTGTTCCTTGATGAATTTCCCGCTGCCGCACCGGATGTCCAGAAAGCACTGTACGCTTTACTTCTTGAACGCCGTCTCGGTGAACATTTACTGCCTGAAGGTACATGGGTAGTCGCCGCGGGTAACAGGCAGGAGGACAGAGCGCTTGTACGGCAGATGAGCAGCGCGCTTGTGAACAGGACTTTTGTCATGCAGGTAAGGGTGGATGTGAAGGAATGGATGATATGGGCGCAAAAGAACAAGGTCAGGCAGGAGATTTTATCGTTTATAGCATTTTTGCCCGAAGCATTGATGCGTCAGGTACCGGCAGAATCAGTTCCGTTCTCTACACCGAGAGCTTGGGCGTCTTTGTCAAATGCTCTTGATCTTGCGGAAAAAGCCGGAATTCTCGACGATGAATTGTTTCGAGCCCTTTGTTTCGGGAGAGTATCGCCTGCCGATGCCGCTATTTTTTGTTCAATCAAAGAAATGAAAATAGATCAGTTCCTTCCGGCTGAAAAATATGTACTCGATCCTGATATGTTGCCAAAAGAGCATACTTCGCTCTGGTTCCTGCTGAACCTTATACGCAGCAGACTGTTGAAAAAAACAATTGAATTTGAGCCTGTAGTGATAAATAAGTTTCTTATGAGCCTGCCTCAGGAACAAAGATTTGCGATGTTTGCGGACTCTGTAAAAGAATGGGGAGAGCTTGGAGCTCAGGAAGCTTTACTTGAATCGCTAAAAGAAATAACGGTGTTATCATAAATATTAATGAAAACATACTTCAAGAAGCAAAACAGGCACTGCATATTGTCCGCATAACCGTTCCGTATCTTGCCGAACTTGCCGATGCTGTAGAACTTATACCGGATGACAGGATCGAAACCGCAGGTATATTTGCTTCGGGAAGGCTGATATTTAATCCTGAGTGGTTTGCAAAACTTTCATTAAGAGACAGATCGTTTGTCATTGCGCATGAAATTATGCATCTCGCGCTTAGAACTCATCACCGGACACTCATTCAGGACAGAGAACTGTTTAATATCACACATGATTTTATAATTAATGAATATCTAAAAGAGTCGTTTGGTCTGACTGAAACTCCGGCGGACGGCCTTGACTGGCAGACTGAATTCGGACGATATTACGATATAAAAGACAAACCGGCAGAAGAACTTATGAAGTTTATAAAAGACTCTTTCGGTAAGGAGCTTGATCGAAAAAGGATATACAGGCTGGTTTGCGATGTGTTTTCTGATGAGCTGGAATTAAAATTATTTCCCGGTCTGTCAATTCAAGATCTAACTGCAAGAAAAGCAGACATAAATAGCAGATCGTTCAAGGCTATCAGCACCAAACTCATAATTGATAAAGCTGATTTAATCTTCGGAAAGGGTACAACTACCGGCGATAATTCAAGTACTTATGATATGATTAGATCATTATATAAACCGCCGTGGGAGGCGGCTTTACAGAGCTGGATTGATTTCGCCATTCGGACAGGCCATACCTATTCACGCCCGAGCCGAAGAGGACAGAGCGCAGATTATGTTTTGCCCGGATATAAAAGGGAAGGCCATACACTGCATATTCTTGTTGACACAAGCGGTTCAATGTCAGGCGCACTAGGAATAGTACTGGGCGTAATAGCATCTTTCTGTGATGATCTGCAGGTTGAAAACATTCACATAATTCAATGTGATGCAGGTGTAAGCGACGACAACTGGTTTACGCCAGATCAATTAAACAGATTTAAGGTAAAAGGGCTCGGAGGAAGCGATATGTCTCCCGGAATGTATCGCCTGCAAAATGACCCTGAAGTCCAATATGCCCTGATAATTACCGACGGTTATATTGATTATCCGACGATCTCTATGCCATATCAGGTTCTCTGGGTATTGACGGAACAAAATTGCAGCTTTAAACCGGATTACGGTCAAATCATCAGTTTGCCTGCGTTGAAATAATTGATGTTGGTGATGACGGCACTGTTCTTCTGCACAGGCGTTTATGCGTGGAGTTATATCAAGGATTATTCGTCGGGCAAGCGGTTGTATGAGTTCGACGGCGAGTATATCAAAGACTATTCGTCATAATTCCCAGAGTTATCGTCGCGCTGATCGTGCTGCAGGGATTGTAAGCTACTCATTAAATTTCAGATAAAAAATATCATATTTAGATAAGAGTGTCATTAGATGAACGTCATCGTTTCGTATATTGCGGGTAAGTAAGCGGAGATTTTTATGAATACGCATGAATTAGAAAAGTTTGATGAAGATATCATCAGGGACAAGATCTATTCGATCCGGGGATTTCAGGTAATGCTGGATTCTGATCTGGCAGAATTGTATGGTGTTGGGACTAAGATACTTAATAAAGCAGTGAAAAGAAATAGCGCTAGATTCCCTGCGGAATTTATGATGAAATTAACTCAGGATGAATACGAATGTATTTCAAACTTGAGGTTCCAAAATGGAACCTCAAGTTGGGGTGGTACAAGATATCTTCCTTTTGTTTTCACTGAGCAGGGAGTTGCAATGCTCGCAGGAATTTTAACTAGTGAGACAGCTATAATAATCAGTATTAAGATTATCAAAGCTTTTGTCGAGATGCGTAAATTCATTCAATCAAATGCGCAGGTGTTTCAAAGACTTGATAGAGTAGAAATCAAGCTGATAGAAAATGATGTTAAATTCGATAAATTGTTTACCGCTCTTGAGAATAAAAAATTCCAGCCTAAGCAGGGAATATTTTATGACGGGCAGGTTTTCGATGCGTATAAGTTCGTGTCAGACCTGTTCAGGAGCACGAAAAGTTCCATTCTTATAATAGATAATTATATTGACGATTCGGTTCTGATTCATCTGACAGTGGTTTCAAAAAGCGTAAAGGTTAAGATACTCACGAAATCTATATCGGATAAGCTTGTTTTGGATATAAAAAAGTTCAGCGAACAGTATTATCCTATTGAGGCTAAAGTATTCACTCTCGCGCATGATAGGTTCATTATTATTGACGATAAAGATGTTTATCACTTTGGAGCATCATTGAAAGACTTGGGAAAAAAATGGTTCGTGTTCTCGAAGATAGAGAAGTCTGATATGGAATTATTAAGCAGGCTGGAGAAAGTGAAATAATTTTTATCCAAGCGCCATTATTTGGCGTTGTTCCAATGTTATATTCCGGATATGAATGTTAAACTCAGAAAAAGGAGAAAAAATATGAAGGGACCGGTACACATAAAACTGATAGAAATAGCATCTGATGAGATGAACCTGACGAGACAGGTAAATACGGACGAGATAAAAATGCTTATGAACGATTACGGTCTTACGAACAGCGAGGCCGTAATTTTCGCTTTTCTTTTAAAATATTCCATGGAAAGAACTCACCTCGAACTTGAAAAATTCGACAATCAGATCGTACGCAAAGGCGATGAAAATTATATAAGAATATACAGAGACCTTAAAAGCATGCAGAAGAAAGGTGTCATCGCGTTGAACGCGGAAGGCAGAAGGAGAAGGGGGGACGACCTTTTTAATCCCGCTATATCAATAGATGAAGCCGTTTTTTCAAGATTAGTCCTCGGAGAGGATATGTTCGCCGATACCGATTTTTCCTGCCCGTACTCTATACTCGAAACCGCGGATGAAGTAATAGACTCTAGGCTGGCTGAAAAGATATCCGGCGAGCAGTTCGAAAAAAGGATCGATATGCTAATGTCCAAAGCCGATCATAGCCTTGAATTAGTAAAAGTCCTGAAAAAATATGAAATAATAGAAAAAGCGCTGATCTTCAGAGCCTGCCTGAACGAAATAAAAGGCGACAGCGACGATACGATCAACGGATTCATATCAAATTTCGTATCATCCCTTTCGGAATCCGGAAGGATAATGAAGAAAATATATGAAAAGCGTATGAAATGCTTTAACGACAAGGTACTTGAGCTTAAAGACGGCCGCGGGATATTCGGGCTTATGGGTAATCCGGTTTTCATTATAACGGAAAAATATTTCGAGAAGATGTTCGATACGAAAACAAAGATCAAGATAAAAGAATTCACTCCGCGCTATACAGAACTTGTTAAGCACAAGGATATGAAAAAAGAACTTTTTTTCGAGCCGGGATTGAAAAAGGAAATAGATACGATCGCTTCCGCGCTCGAAGCAAAAAGATTTAAAGAAGTCTCGAAAAAGCTTAAAAGCAACGGGTTCCCTCAGGGTATAGTATCTATATTATACGGGTATCCCGGTACAGGGAAGACAGCGAGCGTTCACGAGATCGCAAGAGTTACGGGACGCAACATACTTCAGGTCGATATATCGAACATAAAGGATATGTACGTCGGCGAAAGCGAAAAGAGACTGAAGGATGTTTTTAAGGAATACAAAAAAGCGAAGAACATTTTTAAAAAAGCTCCTATCCTTCTTTTCAACGAGGCTGACGCCATAATAGGTAAAAGGATCAATGTGTCCGACAGCGTGGACCAGATGTATAACAATATGCAGAACATAATTTTGGAGGAGCTTGAAAAATTCGAGGGTATATTCTTCGCCACGACTAACATGATAAACAACATAGATGACGCTTTCGACAGAAGATTTTTATTCAAGGTGGAATTCGGAAAACCTTCACCCGAGATCAGAAAAAGGATATGGTCGTCCAAAATGAAAGATATTCCTGAGGAGTGGACAGATATCCTTTCGGTCTATGAGCTTACCGGAGGCCAAATAGACAACATAGTAAGAAAATACATGATCGACAGCGTGTTGAAAGATGTAAAAGGTATCGACGGGCTCAAAAAGTTTTGTTATGCGGAAACTGCTTTTAAAAAGGAAGGAACCCGCATTATCGGTTTCGGAAGATAAGAAAAAAGCGGGAATATCCCGCTTTCTTCATCTCTCTTTGCAGAGGCATGTGCCCTGAGGGACAGAGTTTATCACGAATCCCCTTTTAGCCGAAGCCAGAAATTCTTTATTGCCTATTATCGAAGCCAGCTTTCCGTCGTGAGAACACAAAAGCACTTTTCCGACATTCGCATTCTGAACATGGAATAAACATTTCGAGTTACCTTCTATTATATTGTTTCTCATCCAGTTCTCGAACCTGCTTCTGTTGTTCGGGCCTACGGGAAGGATGATATCGCTTATCACTTTCCAGCCTTTCTGCGGAACTGAAGGCTCGTTATTATCGATAAAAAGATACGAATAGTTAAGCTGTCTGTGATCGATCCCGGTTATCCTGTCTATGAAGGTGACGCCTTCAGGGACGTACCATGTGTTCTTGAACCAGCACCAGTCTGTCCTTTCGCTCTCTGAAGACAACGGGCATTCAAGAGTGTGAAGGCAGGGCGAAAGTACGCGGAACTTCCCGTGCATCTCTTTTAAAAGGGCGTTCCTTAAAGAACCGAGGGATCTCGAATGAACGTCCTGCCCGGGCTCGATGATAAGGAGGTTCCCTTTCATTACATTGATCAGGGATTCAAGCGTGACCAGCCTGTGTTTTTCAGGAATCTCGTTAAACACGTTAGCGCACAGTATGATGTCCGCATTTTCGGGAACTTTCAGCGCGGAGCTGTAATTATTATGTTCGATTTCAAGTGACGGAAAAGCGGCTTTCAGAAGTTCAAACCCGGCATTGAGCATATTTGACGATCTTTCAACCGACATTATCTTTATCTTCTTTCCGGTCAGATCGATCCCCGCGAAATCCAGCGAGATCAGAAAGCCGGCGGTCGCGCTCAGCGGTCCCGCTCCAAAATCAAGTATCACAAGTTCGTCCTGACATTTGCAGATATTTTTTAAAAGATGCGCGTTCTGCCTGTTGGTCAGGATAGCGAAAGTCCTCTGAATGTTCGGCATGTAAAAAGATGATATGTAGGCGGCGACGAATTTCTTTTCATCTGAATACTTTTTCGTAAATTCGTCCCTGTTCTCATTGAATGACTTCCATAATGTCTTGATCCTGTCCCTGAGCCTGTCGCTCTCAGATCTTTTCTTATCTCCTTCGAGGGTGGAAAAGTCTTCCGTACCGATTATCATCTTCTGCCAGGATGAATAGAAAGCATTCCAGTCGAAGTGCCTGTATTTCAAATACGAGTTGAATGAGCTCATTGTTTTCCTTTGTTTTAAAATCCGCCCAAATATAACAGAATCTTCAGATAAAAGACAGAAATATTTTTTATTAATTTGTTTTAAATTGCTTGACTTTATGCTCAAAAATTTTTATCATTCGTCAGAATCATAATTAATCACCAAAATACTACCGGAAGATCCAGGTAAAATCATGAAAAAAATGTCAGAAAAGAAGATAATTCAATTAGCAAAAAACGTATTTGAGACCGAGATAAAAGAGCTTGTCAGGGTTTCAGAGAAGATAGACGGAAGTTTTTATAAAGCCGTTAAACTTATTCTCGAATGTAAAGGAAAATTGATAGTATCCGGAATGGGAAAATCGGGTCTTATCGGCAGAAAGATAGCCGCGACTTTATGTTCGACAGGTACGCTGGCGATATATATGCATCCGGCTGAAGGGCTTCACGGCGATCTCGGTGTTGCTGAAGATAACGATGTAGTGATAATGATCGGCAAAAGCGGCGAATCGGATGAGATAGTTTCTATGCTTCCAGTGCTCAAAAAGATCGGCTGTAAAATAATAGCTATTACCGGAAACATAAATTCCACGCTTGCAAAGAACTCGGATGTCATACTCAATTCATACGTGGAAAAAGAGGCATGCAGCCTTAATCTCGCACCGACTTCAAGCACGACGGCCGCGCTCGTTATAGGAGATGCCATAGCCGCCGTACTTTCGCAGCTCAAGAATTTCAAAGAGGAGGATTTCGCTCTTTTCCATCCGGGCGGAACCTTAGGCAAAAGGCTTCTTTTAAAAGTCTCGGATTTCGTTCATCCTCTGTCTGAAACTGCAGTTTGCACAGAAGATACAAAATTCAGGGATGTTCTTATCAGAATGAGCGAAAGAAATCTCGGAGCCGCTTTAATAATCGAAGACGGGAAACTTAAGGGAATAATCAGTGATGGCGATATAAAAAGGATACTTACAAAATTCACAAACGCGGATAACCTTACCGCCAAAGAGATGATGACTCCTAATCCCAAGACGATCGAGTATGATATGATGGCGTATGATGCGTTGAAGATCATGAGATCGAGCGGAAGTTTCAGCGTAATGCCCGTTCTTCAGAATGACGGACCCGCAGGCCTGATCAAACTTCACGACCTGCTGAAATCAGGTTTATAATCATAAAACGATAATGAAAAAAGACAACTCAGACAGCCTTACCCCGATGATGAAACAATACCAGGAAATAAAAAGCAGAAATCCTGAACATATTTTATTTTACAGGCTGGGTGACTTCTATGAGATGTTTTTTGATGATGCAAAGACCGCAAGTAAAGTTCTGAACCTTACGCTTACCACCCGGGGTAAACATCTCGGCATAGAAATACCTCTGGCAGGTTTTCCTCACCATCAGATAAACAATTACCTTTCTAAAATGATCAGGGCGGGCTATAAGGTCGCGGTCTGCGATCAGGCCGAGAACCCGAAATACGCAAAAGGGATCGTAAAAAGGGAGATAACAGACATCGTTACCGCAGGAACCGCGCTTTCGGATGAAATGATCCGGGGCGATTCCAATAATTATATCGTATGCGTATTCACCGATGAAAAACACGGAACCGGATTCGCGGCGGCGGATATTTCTACCGGAGAATTCACCGCATACAGCCCCGAAACAGCGGCAGAACTTAAAGAGACGGTATCTCTTTTCGATCCTTCGGAAATACTTATTCCTTCAACCTGGTCGGAGATCGTTTTCGACGACAAAAGGACGCTGACAAAGATTGAAGACTATAAATTCTGCGGAACTGCGGCATCGGAAAAGCTCAAAGAATATTTTAAAATATCATCGGTCTCTTCACTCGGATTTACAGATGATGAGCCGGCAGTTATATGCGCCGGAGTACTTCTGGAATATCTGTCTGAAAATCTCAAATCGGGATTTTCCCATCTTGAAAAACCGAAAAAATACAGCGATAAGAATATCTGCGCGATAGATTACAGGACGAGAAAGAACCTTGAGATCCTGGAGCCTGTAAATTCAGACGGCGACAAAAACGCCACTCTTTACGGCGTAATGAACAGGACGAAAACTCCTATGGGCGCAAGGCTTTTACGAAAATGGCTGACAATGCCGTTAAGAGACAAAGAAGAGATAAACAAAAGACTGGAGATAACGGAAAAGCTGCTTTTAGAGACCGCCAGGAGAAGAAAGATAACTTCTATCTTATCGGATATGGCGGATATAGAAAGGCTTTCCGGAAAGATCAGCGCGAAAAAGATCAGGCCGGATGAGCTTTTAAGGCTTAAAAACTCGTTGAATCTGCTGCCTGAAATAGCAGAACAGCTGAAAGGAACGGGATCTGAATTTATTGACGGGCTTATTTCAGATTTAGCGCCTGATGAAGGAATTATCAGCCTGATCGACAATTCGATAAACGAGCCTGAAGGAATAGGCATAAAAGAGAAAAGGTTCATAAAAAAAGGCAGATCGAAAGAGCTTGATGAGCTTTACGATATAATGGATAACGGAAAAGATAAGATCCTCGCCCTGTCCGATACTATCAAAAGCGAACTGAACATACCGACCTTAAGAACCGGCTACAACAAGGTATTCGGTTATTATTTCGAGGTAACGAAAAAGTATTCGGAAATGATACCTGCGGGATTTATCAGAAAGCAGACTCTTGTAAATACGGAAAGGTTCATAAATCAGGAACTGAAGGAGTTCGAGGAGAAGATATTAAACGCGGACGAAAAGATAGAAGAGCTCGAAAAGGAAGTTTACGCCGGAGTTCTTAAAGAGGCTGAAAAGCACATTGAAAGCATAAAGCGAAATTCAGCCGTCATAGCCCGTCTCGACTGTTTAAATTCGTTCGCCGCATCGGCGGAGGCCGAAGGCTACATAAGGCCTGTCTTTACGGACAAGAACGAGATCATTATAAAGAACGGCAGGCATCCGGTAGTGGAGAAGATGCTGAAGCACGGGCAGGATTTTATACCTAACGACCTTACGGTAACTGAAGACAGGAACCTGCTTATAATAACCGGACCGAACATGTCCGGAAAATCGACATTTTTGAGGCAGACCGCGCTTATAGTCATAATGGCGCAGGCGGGAAGCTTCGTTCCAGCAGATAATGCCGTTATAGGCATGACGGACAGGATATTCACGCGGGTCGGAGCTTCAGACAACCTGAGCGGAGGAGAAAGCACGTTCCTCGTAGAAATGAACGAAACGGCCAATATCCTGAACAACGCTACAAAGGACAGCCTGATAATCTTCGACGAGGTCGGCAGAGGGACAGCCACTTTCGACGGACTGAGCCTGGCCTGGGCGATACTAGAGTACATTCACGATGAACCGCGTCTGATGTCAAGAACACTTTTCGCGACCCATTATCACGAGCTGACCGACATCGAAAGGATCTGCCCGAGAGCTAAAAATTTCCATGCCAGCGTAAGAGAGCATAAAGACGAAGTGATATTTATGCGCAAGATCATCGAGGGCGGCGCGGACAACAGCTACGGAATTTATGTGGCCAAGCTGGCGGGAATACCGGAAAAAGTCCTTTCGAGGGCGAAAGTCATACTCGGGAATCTCGAGGAGAACGAACTTACTCCCGATTCGAAACCGGTTATCGCGAAAGACAGGGATAAAAAGATCGTTGCTGACCAGCTGAGCCTGTTCATCTTCGATAATGATGGATTAAGGGAAAGACTGAGAGAGACCGATCTCAACAACATCACGCCGCTGCAGGCTTTCGACAAGCTGAAAGAACTGAAAGAAATGATTTAAATAAATTAAGAGGAATATAAAATGCAGAAAAAAACAGGGACAAAGTTCATATTCGTTACCGGCGGAGTGGTTTCCGCTCTGGGTAAAGGAATAGCGGCTGCGAGCATCGGCCTGCTTCTCAAACAGAGAGGGCTGAAGGTTTCTATCCTCAAGCTTGATCCTTATCTGAATCTCGACCCGGGAACAATGTCGCCTTTTCAGCACGGAGAAGTGTTCGTGACCGAGGACGGAGCCGAGACGGATCTTGACCTGGGCCACTACGAAAGATTCATAGACGTTAATATGACGAAGATGAACAACGCCACTGCGGGTCAGATATACGAGACCGTTCTGTCCAACGAAAGAAGGGGTGACTATCTCGGAGGAACTGTCCAGGTGATCCCTCACGTGACTAACGAAATAAAGAACAGAATAAATTTTATAGCTAACGAACATAAACTGGACGTGCTTATAGTCGAGATCGGCGGAACCGTCGGCGACATCGAAAGCCTTCCGTTCATAGAAGCGATCAGGCAGGTTAAATATGACGTGGGAACGAAAAACGCTCTTTACGTCCATCTTACTTACGTGCCCTATATATCTGCTGCGGGTGAATTGAAAACCAAACCGACACAGCATTCGGTAAAAAATCTTCTGGAACTTGGGATACAGCCTGATATACTTATCCCCAGAACTGAACAGACGATCCCGAAAAGCTCGAAAGAAAAGATCGCCCTTTTCTGCAACGTCGAAAAAAGATGCGTGATCGAAGCTAAGGATCAGCCGTCAATTTATCAGGTTCCGATCGAGTTCAACACATACAAGCTTGATGATATAATCTGCGAAAAGCTCGAGATCGAAGCTCCCGAATCGAACCTCGAAGAATGGAAAAAATTCGTAAAATACATTAAAACACCCGCGCACAATGTAAAGATAGCGATCGTCGGTAAATATGTCGGCCTTAAAGATTCATACAAAAGCATTATCGAGGCTTTCATACACGCGGGTAGCGAGAATAAGGCTAAAGTCGAGCTGAAATGGGTCAACAGCGAAGATATAGAGCACAGCGGGCCTGACGGTCTTTTATCGGATGTTTCCGGTATATTAGTTCCCGGAGGCTTCGGAGACAGAGGCATCGAAGGTAAGCTGCTCGCAGTGAAGTACGCCCGTGAGAAAAAAGTACCTTTCTTCGGAATTTGCCTGGGAATGCAGTGCGCGGTCATAGAGTTCGCCCGCAACATAGGCGGAATGAAGAACGCAAATTCGACAGAATTCGCGAGGAAATTAAAATTCCCGGTGATCGATCTTATGGCCGATCAGAAGAAGATCAAGAATAAGGGCGGAACGATGAGACTCGGAGCTTTCGACTGCGAAATAGAAAAAAACACCAACATGTTCGCGGCATATCAGAAACCTCTGATATCAGAAAGACACAGGCACAGATTCGAAGTTAACAACGAATATATAAACACTCTCGAGGACTGCGGACTTATACTTGCCGGAAAGAACAGCGAACTTAACCTGATTGAGGCAGTAGAGCTTCCAGATCATCCGTGGTTCGTCGGAGTTCAGTTCCATCCCGAACTCAAATCGAGGCTGACAAAAACCCACCCACTCTTCAGGGATTTCGTTAAAGCAGCGCTGAATTATCAGAAGTAGGCATGATGGTAAAAGAAGAGATCCAATATCTGTTCGACCGCGGGATGTTCGGAATGAAGCTCGGTCTGAAAAACATAACTGATCTTTTAGAATTCGGTTCTGTCGATCTTAAAAAGCTGCCGGCTGTTCATATTGCAGGAACTAACGGCAAAGGCTCTACATCTAATATCATAGCTCAGGTAATGACAGCTAACGGATACAGGACAGGTCTCTTCACATCACCTCATCTGCAGAGGTTCAACGAAAGAATAAAGATAGACAACTTAGAAATATCGGATGATGAATTGTCTGAATACATTAAATTTTTCAGGCCTGCGATAGAAAAATTCAACTGCACGTTCTTCGAGGCCAATACAGCGATAGCGTTTAAATATTTTACTGATAAAAAGGTCGATCTGGCCGTGATAGAGACAGGGCTGGGCGGAAGCCTCGATTCCACTAATGTGATCACTCCGCTTTTATCGGTTATCACGGGAATAGATTTCGACCACCAGAAACAGCTGGGATCATCGGTTGTTCAGATCGCCCGCGAAAAGGCGGGGATCTTCAAAAAAAGTGCGCCTGCCGTAGTTAATTTCAGAAGAGAAGCAGCAGGGAAGGTTCTTAGGTCATACGCAAAAAAGACAGGATCGAAGTTCCATATAGTCGATAAGCACAAAATCATGTTCAGAAATACTGACGGGAAAAAGACCCTTGAGTTCTATCTTAACGGAAAACGCGTTACCGCGACGGTAAATCTGAAAGGAAAATATCAGGAAGACAATCTTAGAACCGCTCTTACAGCTCTCAGGTTCATATCGAAAAAGTTTAGTCTCGATCCTGAAAAGACAGCCGAAGCTCTGTCAGATATCAGGATAAAAGGAAGGATGGAGACTTTATCACAAGATCCGTTTTTTATGATCGACGCGGCGCATAATACAGAGGGGCTTACTTTTTTAAAGAACGAACTTGAAAAAGGAGCGTATAAAACGGTGCATCTGATAATCGGTATGGTAAAGGATAAGGATTTCGAGAAAGCACTAAAGCTTATCTCGGAAATCAAAGCTGAAAAATACTTCACACAGGCTGACAATAAAAGAATGCTCGACATAGAAACGATAAAAAACTGCAAATATTTAAAAAGAAGCGGCGCTGCGGGATTTTTCGAAAAGCCTTCTGAAGCTTTCGATGAAGCCGCAAAGAGGTATAAAAAAGGCGACATAATAGTCGCATCGGGTTCGCATTATATGCTCGGCGACCTTTTAAACGGAATAGAAAACAAATTAAAATAAAAAAGGAAAAGATCATGGACGAACTGCAGAAGTACGATCTCAAAACATTAAAAAGCATGACGGTCAGGGAACTGACTGAGATAGCCATTAAGCTTGGCATCGAAGATTACGCGACTCTTTTAAAGCAGGAGCTTATTTTCAAGATCCTGGAAGGCAACACGCAAGAAGAAGAGGGACTTGAGGGTGACGGTCTTTTAGAGATAATCGCGCTCGATAAGGATAATAAATATGGATTTTTGAGATCCCCGAACACGAACTATCAGCAGGGCAAGAACGACATTTACGTTTCTCCCGCTCAGATAAAGAAATTCGGATTAAGGACAGGCCACTATGTATCAGGCCAGATCAGAGCGCCCAAGGAAGGGGAGAAGTATTTCGCTCTTTTAAAGGTGGACAGCGTGAACGACATGGATCCCGATTACATCAAGAAGATCATTATGTTCGAGAACCTGACGCCGTTACACCCTAACGACAGATTCAAGCTCGAAAATAAAAAATTCGGCGTCGAGAATGAAACTTTAAGGATACTCGATCTGTTCTCGCCTTTGGGAAAAGGGCAGAGAGCGCTGATCGTATCTCCGCCGAAAGCCGGAAAAACGACTATCATGAGACAGATAGCCAACGCGATAGCGGAAAATCATCCTCAGGCCAAGATAATGATGCTTCTTGTAGACGAAAGGCCAGAAGAGGTCACAGAGATGCAGAGAAGCATTAAAGGCGAGGTCATCAGCTCCACATTCGACGAAAAACCCGAAAAGCATATTTCAGTAGCCAGAATGGTTCTCGATAAGGCTAAAAGAGAAGTCGAGTACGGAAAGGACGTTGTTATACTTCTCGACAGCATCACAAGGCTGGCAAGAGCCTATAACGCGGCGGCTCCCCACAGCGGAAGGATCCTTTCGGGAGGTGTGGACGCGAACGCTCTCTATGAACCGAAAAGATTTTACGGAGCTGCAAGGAACCTGGAGGAAGGCGGAAGCCTGACGATAATAGCCACCGCTCTGATCGATACGGGAAGCCGTATGGACGAAGTAATCTTCGAGGAGTTCAAGGGAACAGGCAACCTCGAGCTTGTTCTGGACAGAAGGCTCGCCGAAATGAGGATCTATCCGGCTATAGATATAAATAAATCAGGCACGAGGAAAGAAGAGCTGCTGCTCGAGACCTCAACCCTGAATAAAATATGGATATTGAGAAAAATGCTCGCACCGATGTCGAATATCGAATCAATGAAATTCATGAAAGAGAAGATCGTACAGACAGAGAACAATACAGAGCTCTTCAAGATGATGACTAGCGGTTCGTCCTTTTAAAAATATTTAAGGAATCAATTTGGATAAATTCAAACGATATACTCCCTATCTGATATTTCTTACGGTAACAGTTATTCTTTTCGGAGAATTTTTGTTTACGAACGGAGTTCTTTTCAGCTCTGATCAGCTTGAGAGCGGTATTTTCTTTAGAAAATTCTATACAGATTTCGTAAAGGAATTCGGTGAAATGCCGATGTGGGACAGATATATTTCTTGCGGCCTGCCTTTCGTAGACGCTACGCACGGCGATACTTTCTATCCGGCGGCTCTTTTACAGTTCTTCATTCCGCTGCATAAGGCACTCGGATTAAAGCTCGTTCTGCATGTATTTCTCGCCGGCGTTTTTATGTTCGTTTTTCTCAAGAATTACGGTCTGAGAAAAATATCCTCTTTTGCAGGAGCTTTAGCTTATATGACGGCTCCGATGCTTGTTACCCTCGTTTATCCCGGCCACGATGCGAAAATGTATGTCGCGGCGCTTTTTCCTCTCGGCATGAACTTTTTGTATAAAGGCATCGAAGGCAAAGGGAATAAAAATTATGCATTCTTCGGCGCAACATTAGGATTTATGATCCTTTCATCTCATCTTCAGACTACCTATTTCGCTATGTGGTTCTATTTCTTCTACGCTCTCTACAGAGCCGTCAAAGATTATACAGTTTCAAAAAAGCTGATAAAGCCCGTATCGGGATTCGGCCTTTTCTGGGCAGGGATCATACTCGCCGTCTTCATAGGCGCGGTCCAGCTCGTGCCTCCTTATATGTACACGAAGGAATTCTCGATAAGGGGGACCGAAGCTAAAACATCTTACGAGCACGCCATTTCCTGGGGAATTCATCCCGAAGAGGCGATGTCGCTTGTCGTGCCTGAATTCTGCGGCGAGAACAGGACTTCCCACGTTCAGAGCTACGAGGAACAGCAGGAAGTAATAAAAGACGGCGGAAATTCTTACTGGGGAAGGAACTCGTTCAAACTGAACAGCGAATATTCCGGCGTGATCCTGATACTTTTGACGATACTAGCACTTTTCATTTACAGAGGCAAACATTTCGGCGATGTCGTTTTCTTTTTCTGCTTCGGCGTGTTCACTCTTTTATATTCGCTGGGTGACCATACACCTCTTTTCAGGCTGGTTTACCATATCGTTCCCGGAGTGAAAATGTTCAGAGGCCAGGGAATGATACTCTTCTTGTTAACTTTCGTCCTTGCAGCCTGCGCGTCTGTGATCCTCGATCACATCATAAGCCTGAAAGAAGACGGAAAAGCTGAAAAGTATGTTAAGCCTTTAATGATCGCTGCAGGCGTAATATTGGCTGCGGGATTAATAAAGGCGGCCGCTGCGGGCAGTATGATGGAAATTTATCAGACGTTCTTTACGCCCGAAAGAATGCCGTCTGAAGAATACTTAGGGACCATAAGTAAAGGGATAATATTATCAAGCCTGCTGATGTCGGGCACACTTATATTAATCTGGCTATATCTGAAAAACAAGATGAGCGCGATAGTATTTATCAGCCTGATCTCCGTACTTATATTTGCCGACACATACAGAGTCGACCGGAAATTTATCCGTACGGTTTCAAAGGATGGTCTCGGTATAAAATTCACCGATATCGATATCACAAAGCAGCTAAGGCAGCTTGAATCTGATGAAGGATATTTCAGAGTTTTGGATCTGAATATGTTCGGAGCTAACCAGCTTCCTATACACAAAGTCACAACCGTAACGGGATTCCATGACAACGAGCTTAAATGGTTCAGAAAATTCAGAGGCGTAAATATAGACGGTGTGAATACGGATGAAAATTTTACGTATAATTTAAATGAGTATTACAATAATAATTTTTTAAAACTTTCCGGCGCCAGATTCATTTTGTACAGGCCTGAAGGCTCGCAGGGAGAGATAATCCCCAACCAGAACTATCTTCCGAGAGCTTACACAGTAAGCAGTTGCGTAGTTATACCTGAAGAAGATAAGATCGCTGGAAGGCTGAAAACGGATTTCGATCCTGCAGCGGTCGTGATATTAGAAAAGGAACCGTCCATAAAACCTGTAAACGATTCTATCCCGCCGGGAAATGTTACAGGCTACAAATATCTTGGCAACGAGATAGAACTCACGGCTGTGATGAACAGGGACGGTTTTGTTGTAATGACTGACAATTATTTCCCGTACTGGCACGCATTCGATGAAAGCGGCAAAGAGATCGAAATATACAAGGCTGATCTCACTTTCAGATCTATCGAACTGAAAAAAGGTGAACACAGGATCACCTTCAAATATGTTTCAAAGCCGTATGCAGTCGGAAAATCTGCAACAATATTAGGGTTGATTTTTTTATCCGTTATTATTATTTTTGAAAGTTTTATACGGAATAAGCGTAGAAAATTAAAATAAAGAGGGAGTGTTTATGATCAACAATCTGTTCTGGCTGGCGCCGATAGGCTCTGTAATAGCGCTTATCTTCGCTTTCTACTTTTACAAAAAACTTCTGAAAGAAGACGAAGGCACGGACAAAATGAAAAAGATAGCCGCGCATGTAAGAGTGGGAGCGATGGCATACTTAAAACAGCAGTACAAAGTAGTGACGATAGTGTTTGTCATTATAGCTGTGCTTTTCGCGATTATGGCTTATGTTCTTAAGATCCAGAACGAATGGGTATGGTTCGCGTTTTTAACAGGCGGATTCTTTTCGGGGTTGTCGGGATTCTTCGGAATGAAAACGGCGACTTACGCTTCAGCAAGGACTGCTTTCGCCGCTCAGAAATCATTAAACGACGGTCTAAGGGTAGCTTTCCGTTCCGGAGCAGTTATGGGTCTTGTAGTAGTCGGACTGGGGCTATTGGACATTTCGTTATGGTTCCTTATCATGAATTACTTCTATCCTTTCGGCGAAGCGAATAATGCGATAATCATTACGACTACTATGCTTACATTCGGCATGGGAGCTTCGACTCAGGCTCTGTTCGCAAGAGTCGGCGGAGGTATATTTACTAAAGCCGCTGACGTGGGAGCTGATCTTGTCGGAAAAGTCGAAGCGGGAATTCCCGAGGACGATCCCAGGAATCCGGCCGTTATAGCTGATAACGTAGGAGATAACGTTGGCGATGTTGCAGGTATGGGCGCTGACCTTTATGAATCTTACTGCGGATCGATACTGGCTACCGCATCATTGGGAGCCGCTATATTCGTAGGAAAAGCTGATACGTTGATGCAGTTCAATTTCGTTATTGCACCGATGCTAATCGCGGCTGTTGGTATAGTTCTTTCGCTTATCGGTATTTTTATGGTAAAAACAAAAGAAGGCGCTTCGCAGAAAGATCTTCTCGCATCTCTGGCTACCGGAGTTAATATCAGCTCTGTGCTGATAGCTGTTGCTTCTTTTATGATCATGAAATACCTTGATATGGATAATTATCTCGGAATTTGGGGATCTGTCGTTACCGGACTTTTGACAGGCATAATAATAGGTAAAACTACAGAATACTATACATCACATTCGTTCAAACCTACTCAGTCAGTCGCTGATAATGCTAAGACGGGACATGCGACCGTGATTATCGCCGGTCTCGGACTCGGAATGCTTTCAACGGCTATACCGGTGATAACAGTTGTTGTAGGTACAATACTCTCTTTTCTTTTCGCATCGGGAGGAGATTTGTCTCATGTATCAATGGGATTATACGGGATCGGGATCGCTGCCGTAGGGATGCTTTCGACACTCGGAATAACATTAGCTACCGATGCATACGGACCGATAGCTGATAACGCGGGCGGTAACGCAGAAATGAGCGGGCTGGACAAGGAAGTCAGAAAAAGAACTGATGCTCTGGATGCTCTGGGAAACACCACGGCTGCAACAGGAAAAGGGTTCGCAATAGGTTCAGCAGCTTTAACAGCGCTTGCTCTTTTAGCTTCTTATGTTGACGAGATCAAGATAGCGCTCGAAAGAGCAGGACAGACTACTCTTGAAGTTGCCGGAGGGGCTATAGTAGCTGTTAATGAAGCATCGCTCAATGATTTCATGTCGGCATTCAATATCACGCTCATGAATCCGTTCGTTCTGGTCGGAATATTTCTGGGATCTATGATGGCGTTCATGTTCTCCGGATTGTCGATGCTGGCAGTCGGAAAGGCAGCAGGAAAGATGGTGGAAGAGGTAAGAAGACAGTTCAGAGAGATCAAAGGCATTATGGAAGGTAAAGCCGAACCTGATTACGCAAGATGCGTAGAGATATCCACGAAAGGCGCTCAGAGAGCGATGATGCTTCCTTCGCTTCTTGCTATAATAGTTCCGATAGTAACAGGAATAATATTCGGAGTTCCCGGAGTCATGGGACTTCTGATCGGCGGAACATCTACGGGATTCGTACTCGCGATATTTATGGCGAATGCCGGCGGAGCATGGGATAACGCGAAGAAATACATCGAGGAAGGACATCACGGCGGAAAGGGCTCGGACGCGCACAAAGCGGCAGTTACGGGTGATACAGTCGGCGATCCTTTCAAGGATACCGCAGGACCCAGCCTCAATATTCTGATCAAGTTAATGAGCATGGTATCGATCGTTATGGCCGGTCTGACCGTAAGCTTCAATATGCTTAATCTTTTCAAATAGATAATTATATCGTAATAAAAAACCCCGGCTTAGTTCCGGGGTTTTTTAATTTCAATATATTTTATTTCTTGTATATCGTCTGCGTCGGGTAAGCGAACTCCAGCCCGTTCTCATTGAATCTTTTTAATACCTCAAGATTGATCTTTGATTGTGCTTTTAGAATGTCGGCCTCTTTTCTTATGTAATAAATAAAGAGAATACCCAGCGAGAATTCACCCCAGCTGTTGAAAGACACGAGGCAGTCTTCGCTAACGATCTCATTATTGTTCTTTATAATATCTTTTAAAATATTCATGGCTGCGTCCATCTTCTCCGGAGAAGTGTCGTAAACAAGGCCGAGATTAACAACAACTTTCCTTGTCGGCTCGGCAGAATTGTTAGTTACGCTGGATTCCGCGAATTTAGAATTCGGCACAGTTACGAGCCTGCCTTCGAGAGTTCTGATTCTTGTGCTTCTTATGCCGACTTCTTCAACAATTCCGTTGTCGCCGCCTATTACTACCCAGTCTCCAAGCTGGAAAGGCTTGTCGATGAAGATCATTACCCCACCGAAAATATTCTTCACAGTATCCTGGGCTGCAAGGGCAAGAGCGAGACCTCCGATACCGAGACCTGCGATTAGAGCCATAATATCGAATCCCGCATTATCGAGCGCAACGATCAGGCCGATGATCCAGAGCAGGACTTTTACTCCTGTTCTTAGGATAGGTACTATCTGGTCGTCAAAAGTATTCTCTGATTTCTCTGCTAAAGGTATAAGTATCTCGCCTATAAGAGCGTCGATAGCCCTTACTATGAGCCATGTGATGTTAAAAATCAGCACGAACATCAGCGCTCTGTGCATAAAATTCTCGAATCCTTCAGGAAAGGTCAGCCTGTTGAATCCCATCCACATACCTGTCAGAACTATGCCGTAAACGACTGGTTTTTCGATCGCGCCGATAAGAGCGTCGTCAATGTTCGTTTTTGTTTTCGCGGTAAGTTTTTTTACTACTTCCTTGATCACCCAGTAGATGGCCTTGGAAAACAATATACCTCCGAGAACGAACAGAAGAGAATAGAACCACTGTTCAACGGTATTTCCGTAAAATGTCTTTGAGAAAAATTCATCCATATTTCAACCTCATGTTAATTTTTTCGCAAATATAACAATAGCTGTAAGGATTAGTCAATATATAAATAGAATATTCGGACGCGTTTATTATACTTTTCCCACAGGCGCGAGATATACGACGAACTCATCTTTTCCGTCAGCCTTAACGAATGAATCACACTTTTTCTGGTCATATGCGCCTATTCCGCATGTTCCGCAGCTGACAGCCTCGCAGGCCAGATAAAGATTCTGGCACAGATGTCCGGCGTCAAGAGCAACAAGTTTAGCTGATGCGGAGCTGTAGCGCCATTCGGTCCTGTAGGGTATAGCTGTCCAGATAAAGTAAACGGCGGGATCCCAGAACTGCTCAAGCGTGGCTTCGTGAAGATCTTTTACCATATCTCTTTTATATTCGCGTTCGGGATAAAGCATATGAGCTATCGGGAGGTATCTGTAAATTCCTTTTTCCAGTCCTGTCACGTTCCAAACGAACAGGTAGGTTTCGAAAGGGTGTCTTGCTCCGCCTGAAGGTACTGTTCTGAAAGTATACTTTTCAGTAAATTTTCTTACTCCCTGGGTCGCATAAAGCAGGAATGAAAGTTCTTCTATTGTCAGAGGTTCTTTTGAGTATTTTCTTCTGCTCTGCCTGTTCAGAATTGCCTGTTCAAGTGTAACCGGTTTGATCTTCCATTCATCTTTTTTAACGAGCGGTATCAGCTGTCGTGTCCTGTCTATGGGCTTTTCCATAGCCGGAAGAGGTTTTTTCAAAGCCTGATCAGAAACTTCAAGATCCAATACGTCCCAGTTCGATCTTAAATACTCTCTGTTTTTTAAGAGTTTCTCGTTACTCTGCATATTTCCTCCCTAAAAAATCTTTGGTATAAAAATTATCAGTCCTGTAACTACCGATACTATAGCGGCAACCAGAACCATTGCTGAACAAAGGTCTTTCGTTATGCCGACGATCATATTGTGCTCGGGAGATACGAAATCGGCGATCCTTTCCACGGCTGCGTTAAAAATTTCGGACACAAGCACTAATCCTATGACAACTGAAATCATGATCCATTCTATGGCTGAGATATTAAAAATGATCCCGAAGGCGACAGTTACCGATGCCGCGATAATGTGTATCCTGAAATTGGGTTCTTCATAAAACATAATAGCAACGCCCTTGAATGCGTATCTGAAACTGTGTATCCTGTTCCTGACTGAAAAACCAAGGCTGTTTTTGCTCATCGACCTGTCTCCTTTAAAAAACTGCCGTTATCTTTATTCCGTAAGTTCCGACATCGAAGTCGGGAATTATACCTATTAATTTATCATTTAGATCTGTATTGCCACTTCTTTTGAACGGTTCGAAACGGTAAACAAGATCCGCGCAAAGCATTCCGATACCTGCTCCAGCGAGAACATCTCCTGTCCAGTGCTTATTGTTAAGTATTCTAAGAGCACCCGTTGCAGTTGCGAAAGCGAATCCGCTATAAGCGATAAAGCTGTTCGAATTTTTATATTCGTGAAAAAGAATCGATGCGTTGGTAAAAGCGATATTCGTGTGATTGGAGGGGAAAGATTCACGATCATCTCCGTCCGGTCTCAGCTTGTCAGTTGTATATTTCAGGATCTGAACGATTATCTGCGATGAAAGATTAGCCAGAAATACGTTTTTCGATCTTTCATAAAATCTGTTTTCTGCCTTTATTCCCATAAGATCAAAAATATATATTTCAGCCATGGGAACGTGGACTATGTAATCGTCGGCTTTAAGACTGAAGTCTTCTCCTGCCGCTTGTCTTATATCCGCCTGCAAATCTTTTTCAAACCCGCTTCCGCTTATAGCGCAACCGGCCGTTATAATCGTGATGGGCAGAATATATGGCAGAAAGGGGTTCTGATTACTTGTATTAAAACTGTCCTGCGCCTGAAGTGCCAATAAGATCGTCAGAATCAATAAAATGACCGTATGCCTGAAATTCGCTGCCAACAGATACCCCGTGTAAGACAATGAAAATTAGTTCATATATTGCGTGAAATCAAGGTAAATCAAACAGAATTGTATTTAGGTTTACGTCTGTATTCAACGGTTTTGGGCTCTTTGATTTCTGCCGGTTTATGCTTGAATCTGTCGGGAGACCGGTGCGCAGGCCTTTTATTCTGAACTGATTCTGAAAGTTTACGTTCAGCGACCTTTCTGGGCAGTTCCTTTGCGGAAACCGGGACCGGAGTGACGCCGGTGAACGGATAGGGGTGATCTTCGACTACCGGGATCTTTTTCGAGATAAGTTTCTCGATATCACGCAGGTAAGGTCTTTCTTCAATGTCGCAGAATGAATAGGATGTGCCTCTTGCTCCGGCTCTTCCTGTCCTGCCGATCCGGTGAACGTACATCTCCGCGATATTGGAAATTTCGTAATTAATTACATATTCAAGATCGTTCACGTCTATTCCTCTTGCGGCTATATCGGTAGCTACAAGAACTCGGGTCGACTGATCTTTGAAATTATTAAGAGCTCTCTGTCTGGCATTCTGAGCTTTGTTACCGTGTATCGCCTCTGCCGTAATATTGTTTTTCTGAAGAATCTTAACAACTTTATCCGCGCCGTGTTTTGTGCGTGTGAAAACCAGAGCTGTTTTAATTTCTTTGTTCTTGAGAATATCAATAAGAAGCGCCGACTTGTTCGCTTTATCCACGAAGTAAACGTACTGATCGATCGTATCTACAGTAGAAGATATTGGAGTCACTGAAACATGAGAAGGATCATTAAGGATCGTTCCCGCCAGTTTTATGATCTCATCCGGCATTGTTGCGGAAAAGAAAAGCGACTGTCTTTTTTTCGGAAGAACGGCAAGAACTTTTCTGATATCGTGAATGAATCCCATATCGAGCATTCTGTCAGCTTCGTCAAGAACGAATATCTCAATATCCTGGAGGCTTATAAATTTCTGGTTCATCAGATCTAAAAGCCTTCCGGGAGTGGCGATAAGTATATCTATCCCGTCCTTTAATATCTGTGTCTGCGGATACTGATTAACTCCGCCGAAGATCACGGCGGTCTTTAGTTTTGTGTATCTTCCGTAGGCTTTGAAGCTGTCGCCGATCTGAATCGCAAGTTCTCTTGTCGGAGTAAGTATCAGGCTTCTTATCTTTCTTTTTCCTTCGTGTTTTCTTTCGCTGAGCAGTTGAAGGATAGGCACTGCGAAAGCGGCAGTCTTACCTGTGCCTGTCTGTGCGCACCCGAGAAGGTCGCGGCCTTTCAGGCAGACCGGTATGGATCGTACCTGTATCGGCGTCGGAGTCTTGTAGCCTTCGACAGCAATAGCTCTCAAGATCGGTTCGATTATATTTAATTGTTTGAACGGTGAATTTTCGTTCAAAGGTGAAACTTCAGATTTTATCGTATTCGTCAAAATCATTCCTTAATTTTCTATTATTTGCGGATTATTCCGGTAATTGATTCAATACTCTATCGTTTGTTTGTTCTATGTTACATACCTGATCAAACTTGATATCGTATCTTATTTGAAACGGTGACCGAATATAATCAATATTTTATATTAAATCAAGGCAATTAAAAGTTCTGCCTATTTACCCACTCCGTACATCGGCGTAATACCCTGTCCGAGGATGATCGAAACATTCTGCTTTTCTCTGACCAGCTCGATCTTTTCTTTCTCGATCTCGAGTGCACGGAGCTGCAGATATTCCTGGATTGACATAGACATCTGATTCTGATAGGCTTTATCAGCAATAGCTTTATTAACCTCGGCTTCCTTTCTGGAAACCTCAGCCTTAGATCTTGCTTCCTGTGTAAGTATGCTCTGATTCTGAGCTGCGGTCCTTTTTGTTTCCTCGAGAACTTCCTGCGGTGGAGTAACGGCACCGACCACTACCTGCAGAATTTCAACAGGAATATCTATCTTTTTGCAGTAATCAGTAATAAGCGTGAAAGTTTCGCTCTGGATCTCCGCAAGTACCTGTCGGTTCCCCGCAAGATCGAACATTTTGTAAGAAGAGGCTTTATCCCTTATCATAGTTCTGAAAGTTTCCTGAATCGACATCGCATACCAGTTCTGACCGAATTTTTCATAAAGTTTAGGCGTTTGGCCTTTTATGATCTGAAGTTTCAGATATGCGTTGAAGTCCACCGGAATGTTGTCGTCGGTTATCATATCATCGAACGGTTCTGTGATCGTCAGAGGCGTAACTTTAAAAAAAATCGCGCTTGTTGTCGGTGCCACCCAGACTAGACCCGGCTTTACAGCATCCTGATCAACTCCTCCATGTCCGAAAACCCAGGGCTGCATAAGAAGTACAGCTTCTTCATCCCCGTTCGGAGATACGGAGCAACCGGCAAGAAAAATTAACGAGGTTAATAGGAGATATTTTACATACTTCATTTGATCCTCCTGTTTAGTTTTGTCTTATATTATGTTCGGCGAGTCCGTAACATTCGTTCTTTTCGTGATTCTCGTGATGCCCCATCGGTTCTATATGAACCACGATGTCGTAAACGTTCGGGATCTCTGATCTAATTTTATCTTCAAGCGCCATTACGAGATCGTGGGCATCAGATACTTTAATATTCCCGTCAACTTCCACGTCCATGTCGATAGTGTAAAGCACTCCGAGCTTAGTTATTCTAACGCGGTGCGGATTACCCACTCCGTCAGATTTTCTTACGACCTCGAAAATCTTATTGTATAGTTCCTGATCAACTTCTCCTTCCATCAGTTCCGTTAGGGTTCCCATGAATATCCTGACTGCGGAGAACATTATCCATACGCTTATTATTATTGCAATTATCCTGTCTATTACAGGCATGTGAAAGTAAAAAGCGCAACATAGACCCATAAGTACACCGGTTGAAGTGACAACATCGTTGAGCATATTTCTGCAGTTAGCTTTAAGCATTTCGCTGCGGGATTTTTTACCGAGAGCGTACTGGCTGTACGATAAAAGTATTTTTCCGAATATCGAGAAAACGGTCACGTAGACGGCCCATATTCCCGGCATTTCTATAACAGGATGATTCGCGAGCTTATCTATCGTCGTCATAGCGAGCTGGCCGCCTATGAAGAACATTATAAATGAAAGAACCGCAGTAGCTATTGTTTCAGCTCTGAAATGGCCGTACGGGTGTTTAGCGTCCGGAGGAGTATCAATTATCTTAGCCACGAACAGAGTGATTATAGATATAAAAATATCGGTCATGCTGTCGATACCGTCGCTGACTACGGACATACTTCCTGACATCAGACCTATTATGATCTTGGATGCCGAAAGCACTGCATTACCCGCGATGCTTATGATTGAAGCTGTTCTTATTATTCTGTTCCTGTCCATAAGAATAGAATATTATGAAATAAAAAAATCTAAATCAAGGTAAATAAAAAGTCTGATCGTTTATTACTTGAAATATGATTATATTTTGTTTAATATATCATCAGTATAATCTTAGGGAGGGTCTATGACTTTATCAAAATCAAAAATGCTGTTTAATTCGATATTACTGATCTGTACCGTTGTTTCATCACAGACAATAGTTCAGTGGTACACATCAATGGGGAATTTTAAAGGCCAGATGAGAGAGGATCTCGTTCCTATCACAGCTAATAATTTTATCGATCTTACAAACGCGGGTTTTTATGACGGTCTGATATTTCACAGAGTGATACAGGGTTTTGTCATACAGGACGGCGACCCGCTGGGTACAGGCACCGGAGGACCGGGATATACGATACCTGATGAATTTCATCCTGATCTCAACCACAATTCCGCGGGAGTGCTCTCTATGGCAAATGCGGGGCCTAATACAGGGGGCTCACAGTATTTCATAACGCTGGATTCTTATCCTCATCTTAACGATAGCTATTCGGTCTTCGGTAAGATAGTCGAGGGGATGGATGTTGTTTTCAATATCAGTTATGTTCCGGTAGATGATTCAGACAAACCGGTAACTCCTGTAAGAATAGACAGTATCAGAGTCGTATATTCACCTCCTGCAGATGGAGTTTATCTAAGCGGTTATATCGAAGGCAGGACGCTTGTTTATGACGAAATATCCCTTGTCAATGTTAATGACCTGTTCTCGGATCGCGGCGGTGCGGACATTATGCTGAGTATTGAAGGCAATAGCAACCCTGAGATTCTTTCGTGTGCTCTGAACGATTCAGTCCTGACTCTAACGGCAGGAAATACTTCCGAAGGCTCATCTATAGTTACACTTAAAGGTACCGCGGGTGATTCATCAGAGACTTTTGATATTAAAGTATCTGTAATTGACTATAGCATGACAGTGGAAGATTTTGAATCTGGAAGTATAGTCAGATTCCCGTGGCAGACAGGAATATACGGCTGGTCAGCTCAGAATACCGATCCGCAGGAAGGGGTCTACAGCCTGCAGTCCGACGCGATCGGGCATAGCCAGACCACGGAAATATTCATTGATACATATTATGAAAACGACGGTGAAATAAGCTTCTGGTACAAAGTTTCGTCCCAGGAAGATTATGATTATCTGGAGTTTTGGATCAACAGGATTAAAAAGATGTCCGTAAGCGGAGAGACACCCTGGAGAAAGATCGCTTTTCCAGTATCGTCCGGCAACCGCACTTTTAAATGGTATTATAAAAAAAGTGCTTCGGGGGTCTCCGGCGAGGACTGCGCAAGGATCGACAGGATAGAATTCAGAGGCGGTTCACCGGTATCGATAGAGCCTCAGATCACGCCTGTTCAGGTAGAGCTTTATAAGAATTATCCGAATCCGTTCAATCCAAGCACAGAAATAACTTTTTCAATAGACAGAGCTCAACCTGTCAGGCTGTCGGTTTATAATCTTTCAGGCCAATTGGTCTCAGATCTCGTCAACAGGAAGCTGGAAAAAGGTTTTCATCAAATCAATTTTGATGCTTCAAACCTAAACAGCGGGATTTACTTTTATAAATTGGAATGCGAAGGTTTTACCGGGACGAATAAAATGCTGCTTATCAAATAGCGGCAGTTTCGGAATTTATTCAACTTCGATATCGAAAGATTTTAATAGTGATATTGCTTCCGGGATCGAAAATTTTGCTTTCTTGTGAATATTCTGGTTCAGATTTATTTCATAATTGACCGCATTGACGAATGAGGCAGAACTGAGGTCGCAATTCTTAAACCTGCTGTTTTGTAGGTCTGAATTGTCAAAAACAGCTTTAGTCAGGTTAGTTCTATAAAAATCGCAATCGTGAATTTTGCAGCTGTCAAATATAATATTCTTCAGATCCATTTCAGAAAACACGCACAAGGTTATCTGACAGTCTTTGCAGTTAAAGCTGAATGTGAAAGTATCGCAGTTTGAAAAATTCAGCCCCAGCATTTTGCAGTTATTGAACGAAACATTTATAAGCCTGGTTTTAGTCAGATCTACATTCGACAGATTGCAGTTTTCAAAGCGGCAGTCTGTGAAGGCTGTTCTCTTAAAAGATAGGCCGGTGAAATTTATATTTTCAAAGGTTTCAGATTCAAATTCATTATTTTCGTATTCCATAGCTATATCTTTTCCAGATAAGGTTAGACTTTTTTGCGACGAATAAATTTATTTTAATTTCTTTACATCTATTTTTTTGATATCTGTTTCAAGCTCTTTCAGGCTATTTTCTCTTTCTGCAAGCCTCTGGTTCTCAATGAATTTCTCATATTCGGCTTCTGACTTCTCAAGAGCTGCCTGATGACTTATTTTTCCTGCGTGTGTGAGTAATTCTCTCTTGTTCATTTTTAAAATATCGTCAAGCTTTTCTATCCAGTCTTTCATATACATCGGAATATGCTGATTCGCCATTGTCTCAGCGAACGCGAGATACTGCTCCACAAGAAGCCCGAGAAGGCTCATTTCGTTCTCATTCAGATAATTTTTTGCTGTCGAAACTTCGCTTTTTGTAATTCGTGTGCCGGAATCTTTATCGTAAGACTGCATGCCCATCAAAGGCATTTTTGCATCAGCTCTTCGATAAATCAGCTCAGCTGCGGTCTGCTTACTTATAGCCCATAATAGTTTATTCTGAACGATCTTGAAGAATTCGATAGTTTTTTCATCTTTGGGATTATAATCTATGCTTGTTGTATAAATATCTTTGATCTTCTGATAAAAGAACCGTTCTGAGATCCTTATCTCGCGAAGTCGTGCCTGAAGTTCGTTAAAATAATTCATCGAATTACCCTTTTTGAACCTCTCATCGTTCAGAGTGAAGCCTTTAACGATATATTCCTTAAGCCTCTGAGTAGCCCATTTTCTGAATTGGGTACCCTGGAGTGATTTTACACGATATCCGACAGAAATTATAGCATCGAGATTATAATAATTAACTTCCGTTTCTTGAGTTTTACCTTCAATTGCACCGTGCTGAGTGGTTTGTCGGAATTTCCGACATACCATATGTTCATCCAATTCGCACTCTTTAAAAATATTTCTAATATGTTCAGTTATTGTCGTTCTGCCTTTCCCGAAAAGCTGAGCTATCTGATTTTGATTCAGCCATACGGTTTCACTTTCCAGGATCACATCGATCTTTACTTTGCCGTCATCAGCTTCGTAAACAAGGAATTGGCTGCTCTTCGAATCATGTATTGTGATATCATTTTTTGCCATATATTCTCCTCAGTAACTTCATAGGCAATTTAAGAAAAAATTCAAAGATATTCTATATTTACCTGAATTATTTACATGAACCTTATTATTGACGATTTGATTTAATCGGAAAAATTCGTATATTACGGATAAGAAAACGGAGTAAGAATGCCTGTAATATCAAGATTCTATGGCATAATAATTAAGATGTACTTCAATGAGCACGGAATTCCTCATTTTCATGCTATTTATAATGAGTATAACGGAGTTTTCAGCATATCTGATCTGATAATGATAGAAGGGGATTTGCCTTCAAAAGCACAGACACTTGTAAAGGAGTGGGCATTTAAATATAAAGATGAACTTGAAAAGATGTGGGCAACGAAAGACATAATTACTCTTCCGGGGTTGGAATAATGAATTTCCATAGAATTAAAAATATAGAGGTTTTGAATAATTATCAGCTCAAAGTTGAATTTATAACCGGCGAAATAAAAATATACGATTGCAAACCACTGCTTGAGAAAGATGTTTTCAAAGCTCTGGAAAATGAGAATTTATTCAGGAAAGTAAAGGTTGATATTGGAGGCTACGGTATTATCTGGAACGATGAAATTGATATTTCTGAATCTGAATTATGGATAAACGGCAAAAATATTAACTCCCAAGTCGCTGAAGACAAAGCAGATTACAATTCAAAATAAGACTTTTTTATAACGAATAAATTTACTCGATTACGGCAGGCGGCCGAGCAGAAGGTTTAAACTCAGGCCCGCAAAGCTTTTCTCCGCATTGATATTCCCGAAAGCCGAAAGACTTAATCCGAAAGGACGCGCTCTGTTCAGATCAAGCTGAATTTCCAAAGGAAACCCGAATGTCTGAAAATTGTTCATTTCGTATCTTGGTGAAGGATCGTTCTCAATAAAATATTTTTTACCTTCATATTCACCGGTTGTAACACTAATACCGCAAAGATATGATAAATGAATATTCCCGAAAGATCGTCCGTATCCGTAAAGCAAACCATAATCCCAGGCTGAACCGCCATTATAAGGCTCACACGAAATAGTGCTACCTCCCGCAATTCTCAACTTGATAACGTGCGTGTATTTTGAAAAATTGATTGAAACATTACCGCCTGTTAAGCCTGTATCCTCTGTAACAACTGCGCCTAATCCTGCGCTGAACCAGAGATGGTAGGGGAAAGGTCCGGTGCGTTCCTTGAAATTTATCGCGTTCAGGCATGAGGCGGTGAAGATCAGGAACAATAAAAAATACTTCATTTTGACCTCAGTTTTGCAGTCGAATTACACTTTCTGATAATTTAGGAACACTTGAGACTTTTTGCAAGGTAATATTATCGTTTTGCTGTCCTCAGCAAAATGATCGGAACTCACATTTCCGCTTACCTGAATTATTTATAAAAGCCTTATTATTGAAGAGTTGGTTTAGACAGAAAATCAAACAGATTTATATGTTTTACGCCTGACTTTCTTTTAAAAACGACCGGATCCATTGAAATAACATACTTCGGATGGTTGTCCCTGACAGCCTCAAGGGCTGAAAACTCTCTTTCTGCTGTTTCCTGATTCTGCATCAGATATGATACCTGAATATAGATTTTTTCTTCTTCCTTTTCCGCTATAAAATCAATTTCCTTGTCTCCTATTCTGCCGAATGATACTTTATAATCCCTTCTGTAAAGCTCAAGGCAGACTATGTTCTCCAGTATTCCGCCGATATCTTCATCTCTGAATCCCAGTACCGCGTGTCTTAAACCCAGGTCGCCGGCGTAATATTTTGCGTTCGTGTCAAGATATTCTTTTCCTTTTAAGTCGTATTGCCTGATCTTATGTGTGATCATTACATCGTTCAGGTTGTGTATAAGGCTCAGAATAGTCGGAACACTGGTTTTTATGTGCTGGTTCTTCATATATTTTACGACGCTGCTTGCGTTGAACTGATTACCTATGTTATCGAAAACAAAGCTCACTACGTCCTCCAGCAGGCTCACATTCCTTACATTGAATTTCTTAACTATATCTTTGAGAAGTATCGTCTGGTAGATAGCATCAAGGAACTGAAATGTTGCGGAAGCTTGAAAATCCAGATGAAAAAGTCCCGGCAGCCCTCCGAATCTGATATATTTTCTGAATACTTCCTCCTTCGGCTTACTTTCAAAACCTCCGAGCTCGGTAAATTCATTGAAGCTGAAAGTATATATTTTGAACTCGACATATCTGCCTGAGATCAAAGTGGCAAGATCAGATGAGAGAAGATGCGAGTTCGATCCTGTGATATAAACATCCATGCCTTCAGCCAGAAAAGAGTTCACCGACCGTTCCCATTCCTTTATTTCCTGTACTTCATCAATAAGGATAACCGAACCGGACTTTCCTCCCGATTCGTCTATATAGCTATTCAATACTTTATAGTCAGTTATAAAATCGAACTGACGAAGCTCTTTATTTATTGAAATGACTTTCTTTTTCGGTTCGTTATGTTTTATCTCAGCTTCGATCTGCTTCAGCAGTTCACTTTTTCCCACCCTTCTCATACCGCTCAGGATCTTTATGACCGGTTTACCCATAAAAGGCCTGATCTTTTTTAAATATGTTTCCCTTATTATAGTTTTCATGTTTTAATTCCTATTTTAAATTCCTGACAAAATAAAGGAAATTTAATATATACTTTAGATAAATGCAAGTTTTTAATTAATTTAAAATGTAAAATTATTTAAATATTAAAGCTGCGGCTTCATACTGCGTAGAAGTATCATTTATTTCTGACCACTTTTGGCTGTTTTACAAGGATAATAAATAACATTAATGGACAAAAGGAAAGGTTATTTTAACAATATTTTGGCTATTTTACAAGGATACTTTATTTTGAACGATTAATTAACAGGCATATAGGGTAAGTTTCAAATCAACGATACAAGATAAAATTCCCAAATATTCTATAACTACCTTCACTACCCCAGCCCCAGCACCAATTCCGGAATAAACTTATTCCTTGCGTCAGGATAGATCTTCTTTCTAAAGTTCTCTACCGCAATTTTCTCATATAAGTATAAAGACCCTCCGTCTCCGGCTATTGAATATTTAGGCATAATAATATCACCCAGCTTAATATCCGCTTTCAAAGCACCTGCCGCGCCTATGAATATCACTTTTTTGCATTTCGATCCGCCCAGAGTCAAACATGAATCGATCGTATTGGCCGCACCCGCCGCTACCTGAATATAGCCGAAACTTTTACCTTCAAATTCTACGGTATAACCGCAATAATACGGACCTTTTTTTTCTACTCTGACCACAGGATTGTATGCCGAAAAAATAATTTCAGGATTCCACGAAGGAGCCACGATTACCGCATCGTATTCAAAATCGGGATCTAACCCGTAGATATCTTTCAGCAGATTATCACAGGCGTTATACTTATGCAGGGATGATTTAAATTTTTCGTAGAGGGTCATCTATTCGAACTCCTTTGAGCATTTGAGCCTGAAGCATTCAGATACTTATAACTTTTTTTTGTCGTCAATCTAAGAGGGAATAGTATCATTTTTCAAGAAATTGAATAGCTTTATATATATTTGAGTATGATCCTCCTTTAAGTTCTAATTCTGAAGCGTATTGAACGGCTTTATACTGTCCTGAAATTAATTTTTCAACCCACTCTCTATTTTTTAGAAATTTCTCAGTTTTATCATAGCTCTCAATATATTTCAGTAACTCTTTTTTCAATTCGCCATAACTAGAGTATCGCTTATTGCGCTGAACAAAATGGATAAGGAACCAGAATTCTATTGAAGGCAGGCTGTCGCAAATCAGCACGTTTTTATTGTCTTTGTATCTTTTTCTAAACTTTTCCAGTTTATCCTTCTCAACGTCATTTCTTTGTGATACATCAGCATCGAATACGCATATCGCTACAGCATCGGCTTCTAAAATTTCCTTTACTTTTTTCTCTATCTTCGAGATGCAGGTATTACTGTCGCAAAATCTTGGACTCACACTATATTTATAATCTTTAAGAATTTTCAGGTGTTTAAAGTAATATTTTTCTGTTACACCTTCTCCGATTATATGTATTGCTTGCTTTAATTTCATTATAATCTTAATCTATATTAGGCACTGCTCCGAATTTTCCGTATTTATATGCTTTCTGCAGAGATGAGATTCTGTTAAGACCGTTGAAACCTGTAAGGGGATAAAGCTTTGTCGAGCCGTCTTCTCTTTTTTCCGTGAACCAGAAATTATCCTTTCTAAGAAGATCTGTTTCGTCGAATAAATTGTCATAGTGAGTCGCAACAAGCACCTGAGCTTGGTCTGAATTACGTAGAAAATGCTCAAGAACATATTCAATAAGCCTTGGATGCAGCTTTGATTCTATCTCATCTATCGTAATGAATGCGTTATCCTCAATCGATTTAATAATTGCTCCGAACAAACCGAATATTCTTTTTGTACCCTCTGATTGCCATTCTATAGGCAGTCCGTAAATTTCTTTTCTACCATCGCTGACGACAGTATGCTTGAATTCAGTTACAGGATATTTAAAACTCTTATCTTTTTTTAAATCTTCAATAACAGATGCGCGAATACTTAAAAAATTACCTATTGTCTGAGCCTGTTTTATAAAATCATCATCAACACTCTGAACGAATTCTTTGACATTTATATCAGAAATATTAAAATCAGCCTCTTTCAGGCACTCAAGCATTTTTAATTTATGGCTAGGGTTTGTTTTAATTAATTCCTCTGAAAAATGCTGTAAAGGATCGTTAGGCACGATTGAATTGAAAACATGATCAAATAGCCATTTTGTAACATCGCTCAAGCCGTTCAGATAAGCATTTATCTTTCTCAATGCCGCCAGGACAGACATATTTTTCAAACATTTTACATTTAGTTCATCTTGAGTGATCTTGCTGATATTGTTTTTTCCTTTAAAAACTATTTTGGAAACGTCCGACTTCTCGTCATAATTTCTTTCAAAAAGAGTAGCAGGCTGAGTACCCGGATACATATCAAGCTTTTCATAAAGGACAGCTTTCTGATCGACCTCTAAATAATAAACATATTTGATCCCATCTTTATAAAAAACAAGCTTAAACACGCTCGGGTGGTTTCTGCTTGTTTTATCGAGAAGAAAAGGTATTGCATTGGTGCCGGAATACTTATTGTCGGTTCCTATAAACCAGAAATTTATAAGGAACTGAAAAGCAGCTATAAGATTAGACTTTCCGGACGCATTGGAACCATATAAAATGCCCAACTTTAACAGGCGGACCCCTTTTGCGGCCTCTACAACATGATGATCTTCAAAAGTCCTGTCTTTCGAAGCTTCGAAAGAATATGTAACTTCATCTCTGAACGAGAGAAAATTCTTGATTGTAAGTGAATGTATCATTTTTCCGGTTCCGGCAGATTAAACATTGTCAGAAATGTAAAACAAAACACTTAATTTGTCAAGTGAGTTTATGAAAATAGCAGAAAAATTGCAAAAACATAAAATAAGGTTGTTGTATAAATATAATTATCCTATTTGTTGTGTTAACTTTAAAAAATTACTAACTTATCTATACGCCAATAATATTTTTTCTAATTTCATAATATAATTTTAATTTAAAAATTACTTTGGATTATTATTATTAATGGGATAGATTTAGTTTATATTTGTATCGTAAAGTGAAAAGTCAGGGAACTACGGGAGAGTCCAAATGAGTGAGCCTGTAAACGAAAGAAACATTGTCGTATCGACAAAACGACAATTAACAATAATGCAAGGTTAGATGCATGGAAAAAGATTCCATGCGAGTAAATCTGTAATTAGAGAAAAGTAAAACGCAAATGGCAACGACTAAGATAGAATGGACAGAATCAACATGGAATCCGATCACCGGATGCACAAAATTATCCGCAGGCTGCAAATTCTGTTATGCCGAAGTAATGGCGAGAAGGCTCAAAGCTATGGGACAGCCGAAATACAAAGACGGTTTCAAGCTTACGCTCCATCCCGACACGCTGACAGAACCTTACACTTGGAAGAAGCCTAAAATGATCTTCGTGAACTCAATGAGCGATCTCTTCCATAAAGATGTCCCCGTTGATTACATACAAAAAATATTCAAAGTCATCAAAGACAATCCTCAGCATGTATTTCAGATACTAACAAAAAGAGCCGACATATTAAGATACTACGACAGTGAAGGCTGGCTTGACTGGCCGCATAACCTTTGGATGGGCGTGACAGTGGAAGATTCAACCGTAACATCAAGAATTGACTGCCTGAGAAAAACAAAAGCAAGAGTAAAATTCCTCTCCTGCGAACCGCTCCTAAGCTCATTACCCGAACTCAACCTACAAGCAATAGACTGGGTCATCGTAGGCGGAGAAAGCGGAAGAACACCGCGCCCGATCAAAGAAGAATGGATAATCGAAATAAAAGAACAATGTGAAAAAGCCGGAACAGCATTCTACTTTAAACAGTGGGGCGGCACCAACAAAAAAGAAGCAGGCAGGCTGTTACAAGGCAAAAGGTACGATCAAATGCCTGAAATGGTCGAGCAAGAAACTCTAATATAAAACTTTTTGTTACGAATAAATCTTATGCTGTCCGGTCAGTAGACTATCTTTTCTTTACTTCAAATGCGTTCTAATTCTTAAATATTTTATCGTATTTTGTGTAATCGAAATTTGGTCCTAGAATTTTACTTGATTTATCTTTTAATTGTTTTGTTATACGATATATTTCATTGTTGTTATAGAATTCCCCATTCTCATTGATTAACTTAAATAATAACTCAAAATCACTATTGTCAAAATCGTTTAAAATTTTGCTAATGATATTATCATACGTGCTTAAAGCAGAATAATAAGTAAACGATTTTCCACAATAATTTATCAAGAATGTCTTAACTTGAATTTGAGATAAAACAATTTTTGATCTATTATAAAGCTGCATCAGAGCATCTTCCTGTATACAGTCGTATAGATTTACATTTACATAGCCATTAGGCTCAATAAGTATTTTATCATGTATTTCTTCGATTTTAGATATATGCGCCTCAATGCTATTACTTAGAAAATATGCTACTGTAAATAAAGAAATATTTTTGTTAGCTTCGATTTGTATATAATTTTTTACTGTCGAATCTAGGACATTATATATTTCTGGATATTTGCTAATATATGATGTAAGAGCAGTAATTCGAGAACTACCTTGATTTATAGCCTTATCGTTTATGCTACAAGAAAAATTACTGGGTTTAATATTGTTGAATTTTTGTGAATTTTGCTTGATTAAATTTATAAAATCTTCAAGATGTTTTTCTGTAAGTGTCTTAATACAAAATACATTCAGATAACGGTTTTTTTCGCATTCAGAATTATCAAGAATAAATGTAAGTTTCCATAAAGATTCGAATAGTTTTTCTCTCACTGGTTTGTTAATTCTCGAGTAGTATCGTACATTTAGGAAATCTTCTAATCCCTCAGTACGGACTCTTTCAAAATAATCTGTAGTATTTTTTAAAAATTCATCAATTATCTTTTTACATAATAACGCTTCTTTCTCAAAGACAATTTCAAACATATTTCTCATGTGGTTTCTAACATTTTCCGGTGTCGGATTTATTAATCTATTTCCATTGTCAATTAATGGATGAGCAGCTATGTTTCGTTCTTTAACAAGTTCATTTATTCTATGAAATTCTACATCATTAATTAATTCAGTACTATCTTTTATTTCTTGTAACAATGTTTTTTCCCAGTCTGAAGATGTAGGTTTTAGCTTTTGTTCGTTCTTGATTTTATCAATTATTCTTTTTGCGTTATTATCAGAATATATTTCATCGAGCAAAATCAATTTGTTCATTAAATCATAGACTACTACTGAATACAAAACGACTATTGCAGAACGATAATTACCGTTATGATAACTTGATAAGACTTCTTTTAAGTATTCTTTAGTTTGTATGTTTGGAATTTTCTTTATCTCATCTTCAATAATAAATTCATCCATTCTTCACCTTCTTTTTTTTATTACAATATTATTTAAGAAAATTTATTTAAAAGAGTTAAAATCTTTTTAATTTCATATTTTATTTCAGGGCTATCATTGATAGAATCAGCGAATTCAGAATCAGTAATGAGCTCTCGAAATGCTCTCATCTTTTTATAGATACTATCTATTTTTCCAGTATCTTTAACCTGTTCGAAACCATTATAAATATCTTTTTGCCCCGATGCTATCTCAGCGAGAACTTTTTTCGCTTTTTTATCAGGACACTTAGCTATTTCACCTACCTTTCTGATGTCAGAAGCCTGTTGTATTTCTTTGTTTTTTATTTGCAAAACGAGAGTATTAACTAATTCAGGATGAGATTTGGTTGCATTATTTATAGATTTGTTCTTGAGCAACTCGTCATAATAACTCCAATTTGTCGGTTCCAAGTCTTTAGTCTCAATCATAAAAGAGAAGACTTTTAAATATCTTTGAGCATCTCCTTTTTTTATACCTAACTCTTTAGCCATTATGTCAACAGATAGCTTTGATTCTTTACTTCGTCTGTACAAATATCCAGCCTGCTCGTATGGACTCCAGTCTTTTCTTCCTATAATGTGATATTGCCCAAGAAGAGTAAAAATAGATGATTCATCAATGTCTGAAGGTAAAATTAAACATTTAACTTTACCCCATGAAATAGGATCTTTTTGACATAAAATTCGATATGCCGCTAATCGGCTATTTCCTTCAAGTACAACTAAATCACCATCACGCACAATTAAAGGATCAATTAGACCGCCATTACTTTCAATGGAAAGCCTAAGTTGCTTCACATGCTCCATCGAAATCATCAATTTTTCAATGTTACTTTGATCGGGCTTGATGTCATCAGAAACTCTTAGGGCACTATAGACTCGAGGATTATCGACATAGAACTTAAGAGAAGCTTGGAGGATTTCCTCTTCTTTTACTTGAAACTCTTTTTTGCCAATTGTCAATGTATTCATGTTTCACTCTCACTATTTTCATTTAAAATATCTTTAACAAGCTCACCAAAACTATAATCCGCAACATTTTGGTATTTCTTCAAAACATAATCTCCTTGAGCTAAAAAAGCTGCATTCTGTTTGGCTTTGAGTAAAAGGTCAATCCAAATGTCAATACTATCTTTAACCATCAAATTATAGATGTTGCAAGTTTTTGTTTGTGAAATACGATGAATTCTATCTTGTGCCTGCAAATAATCATCAAGATTAAAACCGCGATCGTAAAAAATGACATTGTTCGCAACTGTCAGTGTAAGTCCTTCTTTCGCGGATTGAGGCGTAGCAAATAATACTTTAGCATCTCCATTTTTAAACTCACGTACAGAATGTATTCTTTCTTCAATTTTCATTTTTCCGGTAATTTTTACTGCATTAAGGTACTTATACTTTTTACAGAAATGATCAACATTGTCAATAAAAATTGACCAAACTATAATCTTTTCATCTCTATTGATTATTTCTTTGATTAATTCATCTAGTTTAGCTTCCTTACCTGAAAAACAGCAGTATAAGTCATCTAATAATCTAGGATTTGATGTAATCTGTACCAGTCTTAACAATCTTTTTATTGAATCAGAAGATTCATCAAGTATAGCCACATCATCCCGTTGCAATAATAGTTGCATCTCTGTTCTAACTTTATCATACATCATGTATTGGGTCTTTTCAAAATCGACAAACACATCATAATACACTTTGTTTGGAAGTGTTATAATTCCGCTGCTCTTAGTCTCACGTACAGTAAAATCTTTAATTCTCGTAAAAATATTAGATACAGATGATTCAAACACATCTCTTTTTACTTTGTTATTGGACAAATCATTAGTAAGATTTGTTGTCGATTTGAACTCAGAGAAATTAGTTCCCAGGCTCTTCCCGTTATCGAGGAAATAAATCTGAGCCCAAATATCATATGGTCTATTAGCCACAGGTGTGCCTGTCATTATAACCCGAATCTTAAATAAACTAGAAATCTCGAAAAAATCTTGTGTTAGTCTAGAATCGGGATTTTTTAGTTTCGTAGATTCATCGATAATAATGGCAACATTCCTAGTCTTTAGAAAAAGCTTGAATCTCACTAACTCACCAGATATAGTTTCAAAATTCGTAATTATTACTCTAGTAGCGCTATTAAATACATAGTAATTTTCTGTCCGTTTACTTGTTAGGATTCTAGGTGTAATATTAGTATGTATTTCAAACTCGCCACGCCAATTTTCAACTAATTGCTTTTTTGTGACAATAAGTACGGTATCAATTTCCAAAAATTCTAACCAATATAAAAGAAGATCAATTGCTATTTTCGTTTTACCTAGTCCTTGCTCATGAAAGATTGCTGCATATGGCAAATTTTTCATTGCTTCAAAAGCTTCGTATTGATATGGGAATGCATTTAGCTTCGCTGTTAGATTTTGTCCGGGTAAATTGATTATTTTTCTCATACGATACTTACGCTCCCGATGTCGTTTAAAATATGAAGCTTGACCGATGAATTTTGTTCCGCTTTGATTCTTTTAGCCATGTTTTTTATTCTTGCGTATGAATAAATTGATGTACAAATAATAATATGGCTTTCTTCATCAAATAATGAGGCTTCTCTAATATATGATCTATACTGTTCAATACTGTGTTTACGGTCAATATCATTCTCAGTTTTAGCTTCTCCAATTATCAAACGACGAGTATCTTTGTAATATAGGTCAGGTATAAAATTACCAATCGTTCTTTCTGGTCTTCTGTTACTATCGGGTAAATCTACTAGCACAAGTGCCCTTGCGTCGAAAGGTAATAATAAAAATACATAATTAGCAATTTGGCGAACATAATTTATATGTTCAATAGATTCAGCCATAAAATTAATCTTCAGGTTGTATGTCTTTCAATATTTCTTGGAGACCTTCAAAAATATCAAGGAGCATTGTTTTCTTTTTTTCGTATTCGGGATCACTACCTAAATTTTTTACTTCTTTGTATTCTAGCCTGTTAAGCGCTTCTAAGAATTTTGTACCAAGAACATCATATGTAAACTTATCTAGCTCATTATGTGTATTCTCAGTTATAGCTATCTTTTTTACAGCTTCTGAGATATTTCTTCTTAAAAAAACTTTTAACGCTTCTGGTTCCTTCAGTACTGCGGGTAATTGACGCACATTTTGCGCTGTATCGATGTTATCATCGACAACCCATTTTGCAAAATCATTTTTTGTAAAACCTTTATTGGTTAGTGCATAAGTTATTGTTGACCGTTGAAGCTCAACAAATTTTGAAAATTCTCTTATATCAAAATCATCACCTTTTTCTTTTACTGCTTTGGCATAATATACTTGCATGTCGCGGTATGCACTTATAAGCTTATTTATTTCTGAAGTATTACCACCGCACATGGATATGATATTTGCCATTGGCAAGCGTTCAATTTCACTCAGTTGATGTAGATATTTAGCTTTTGAATACGGATCCCAATCACGAGGACCAACTAAATGTGACTGTAATCTAATGGAATGTTTTTCTGAGTCAGTTAAGCATTCGTAAATAATGGAACTGATTTTACTCCAAGGGCCTGTTGGATTTAACGCTAGAAATTCTTTATAAATTTGAAGTCTCGTATTCCCTTCGATTACGATTAAACGTCCATCCGGTTCTTTACTGACTATAATTGGATGAATAATTCCTCCACTGACCTTAATAGACTCCTTTAGAGTATTATAAGATGTAGATGAATCACCGTTACCTGGGTTTGTTAATGCAAGTGCAATAGCTTCACTTGTTATTTCACCCGGATAAATCTCAAGATATTGCTTGATTCTTGGATTGTCGAGGTCAAGATGAATTTCGCTAATGTCCAATTCAATGTATTTAGGTTCCATATTTTACCCTCTTATTTAGATTTATACTGATTAATTTCTTCGAATCTTAAATCATAATACTTCTTTGCGATTTCAGGAAACTCCATTTCAAAATCAATCATTGCTTTATAACAAGAGCAATATCCTTTTATGATGTTTGTATGGGTCAGGTGGTATTCCTCATTTGCTTTACAGTACTGTCTAAAGCTTTTCTTTTTTAAAAAGTTTGGTTGATTACACCATCTTGCCAACTGTATATACATTGATTTATATTTAGATTCTTTATAATCCTCATATCTCATTATATAAGGCAAACATCCATGTTCCATTATTATTTTAATACGTTCAAAAGTATTCTCAATATCTCGTTCATCCTGGCTATCGTATCCGGTAAGGACATATAATTTTGTGGATTTTTTGTAATATTTTTTCCAAATCTTCAAGCTGTTGGAAATTTTTTCAGCATCTTCAATATGGTCAAATGCAAATATAAAATCACCTTTGTATTTAACTTTTGCAAGCCGTTCAGCTTTATCAGCTGTCATTAGTCGTATATCTAGACCCTGTCTAAATTGGAAAGGCTTCCCAGTAGCTATTAATGCATCAAGAATGGTGTAGAAGTCAGGTGAAGCCATAAAATTGTCATCCCATAAATATATGCCTCGTCTTTTTGGGTCTAAAAATTCCGAGATTGGAGAGTGTTTAATAACACGGTCATATTTCCTGTTAACACAATAACTACATTTTCTAAAACAACCTCTTGTCGTGAATCCGATTGAGTAATTCAAGTAATCTTCATATCTAATAACATTCTTAGTAAAATTATCTGTTTGACTAGAAATAAAGTCTGTATAGAGTTCATAATCAGGCATGTGATGTTCTATCTTATCCGGTAGATCTGGACTGTCCATCCCATAGAAACCTGTACCTCCGATAATTATCTCTTTATTATCAATTCTCTTTTGAATAACAGCTGGAATTTTAGTAAAATTAAAAACTTTAGACATTATTAAAAAATCATAAATATCTTCTTTCAATTTATCTGCAATTTCAGAGTAGTCACATATTAATTTAACGCTATGTCTGAACTCTTTGCAATATCCCGATATTTTAAGTAAAGCAAGATTTGGATGCTTTGTGCCTTGGTCAAGAAGGTCGGCATCAATTATTCCAATTTTAAATTGTTTGTCGTTAGCCTCAATTAATTCACAAAAAATGAATCCTAATTTATTTTCGAGGAGTTTGTAGTAATTATTTTTTTGAAGGTTTTCTTTTTTACTTAACATAATTTCCAAGTTTTAAAGTTACAGAATGCTTAACTGAGAGGAAAGTGAGGACTATTTTTGATAGCAATAGACCACTTTTTGTTTAATAGAATGAGATATTTTAATGAACTGCTTCGTTTTATAGCTGCGTTATCGTTTCATTTATGACATTAGGAAAATAAAACCTTATGAATGAATAATCAAGTAAATTGCTTTAGTATTTTGTCTGATATAATTCGAATTAATTAACTTTCTTATACCTGAATACTGCGTAGTTGGTTACGACTGTGCTGTAATGTAAAATATATTATACAAATGTATTGACAAAAATAATTGACATGTGTATATTGCAGCTACATATTATACAGGAGGTTTATGATGGCGATGAATGAATACATTAGAAAAATGAGAGAAATGAAAAATATTTCTCAAGAGATCGCCGCAAAAGAACTGGGATATACAAGACAGACATATATACAGATCGAGAGCGGCAGCAGAGATATTACTTTAAGCGAGTTGAAGAAACTTTCGGCTATGTTTGATATTCCTTTTAATAAATTTGTGACCGAAACAGAACCTGACACATTTAACATAGATTTTGAGGAAAAGGAAGCGGATATTGAGTCAAAGGAGATAAGGATAAGTGTTCCGCAGAACAGAGTCGGTAAATTCAAGGAGGTTCTGCTTTATATTCTGTCTAAGGCGGGAGCAAAGCCGAACATTGGTGAGACAGCTATTTATAAACTTTTGTATTTTATTGATTTTGATTATTACGAGAAGTATGAAGAACAGTTGATAGGGGCGAATTATATCAAAAATCATTATGGACCGACTCCAGTGATATTTAAAAAACTGACTGAAGAAATGATCGCTGATAATGAGCTTGAAGTGATCGAAAAAACTTATTATGAATTCAATCAAAAGAAATATTTACCGAGAAGATGTGCCGATTTAAGTAAAATATCCGCCCGTGAGATTAAGCATATTGACGAGGAACTGGAAAGGCTAAGTGATAAAAATGCAGCTGAGTTGAGCGAGCTGTCGCATAAAGATGTCCCGTGGATCACAGCGAAGGAAGGTGAAACGATTGAATATGAAGGCGTTTTTTACCGCACAGGAGATACTTCGGTGAGATATAAAAAATTGAAAGATCGTATGTCCATGGCTGCGGAAGCTTTGTATAACGATTATTGTTCTGATAAAGAGCTCACTGCATTTACCGATCTTATTTGAATAAGTAGGTTTTGAGAACTCAACTATGCGGAGTGTAGTTAGCTTGAGGGATGGTATTTTAATTTTTAAAAGGATTTATGATTTTAAGAGTGTTTTCAATCAGTTGATTATGCTGCATATCTTCGCTGTATAAAATTGAACATCCCGACTCCAATGCGGAAGCAATTACTAAGCTGTCCCAATATGAGAATCCATACCGGTCTTTGATTTCCATAGCCTTAATTACATCAAAAGTGCTTATATCGACTACATTAAAATTAGCTATAGTCTCGATAATGATATCATTTACTTTGCCTTTTGTATTGATAGCTTTTTTTACTAGTGCTGAATAAAGCTCATTTAAAATTTGCGTACTTATGATAATATTTTCAAAATTTTCAGTAATTAACTTATCGGCTATATTTTTTTTTGAGATATCTTCGCTGTAATAAAGGTAAACCCATACATTGGTATCAATAAAAACCTTATCTGTCATATAATTCTTCCCGGTTGAACTTATAGCCCTTTTCAAATTTCATCTGATATCTTTTAACAAAATCAAGAAAACTTTTCTTTTTGTCGTGTTTTTCATCAATAATAATGACTTTAATTTTCTGCCCGTCAACCAACCCGAATTCTTCATCTAAAGTCAGGTTATTGTTATTGTATGTGGCGGTAACTACTTTAAACATAATAATTTTCTCCTTTTGCTATTCTGGTTCAATTTAGCAAAAAAAAGGATTAATTCCAAATGAAATATCAAAAAAGGCGGTCAGGGATGTTCTGACGCAGATTTTCAGAAAAACTGTTAATGAACATTGTGATACTCTTCATTAATTCACTTTCTTATACCTGAATACTGCGTATGCGGTTACGACTGTGCTGTAAATGGTCATTATTAAAAAGTGTTTTGAGATGTCTGAGAAGCCTGATCCTTTTAGGAGTACCATGCGCATTGCGTCTATGAAGTATGCTATCGGGTTGAACCATGTTATGCGCTGCGCCCACATCGGCATGCTTTGTATGGGTGTGAAGAGGCCTGACATGAGCAGGAAGATCACTAGTATGAACCATGAGATGAACATAGCCTGCTGCTGGGTGTCCGCGAAGGTTGAGATCACGAGTCCGACGGATAGGACTGCCACGAGGTAAACGGCTGCGAAAAAGAATATGAGGGTGAGGCTTCCGTTGAAGGGGATGTCGAAAATAAGCTTGGCTATGAATAATCCGAATGTGAGTTCGAAGAGCGCGATGATGAAGAAGGGGGTGAGTTTGCCGATTATGAATTCATATTTTTTTATCGGGGTGACATTGATCTGCTCGATCGTGCCTATTTCCTTTTCTTTTACCACGCTCATGGAGGAGAGGAACATTCCGATGAAGGTGACGAGGAGTACGAGTATGCCCGGTACCATGAAAGTGATGTAATCAAGTTCGGGATTATACCAGTGGAGATATGATACCTGCACCGTTGAAGATTGTACAGGCGTGATGACATTTATTAGGTTCATGCCTTCATCAATATTAAAATCCCTTACGATGCTCTGGGAATATGCCGCTATTATGCCTGCTGCGCCTCCGTCTATGGCGTTGATCAGGAATTGGACTTCAGCCTTATTTTCTTTGATGAGATCTCTTTCAAAATTCTTCGGGATGACTATTGTGAGTTTTGAACGGTCTTTTAAGATGCCTTCTTCCGCATCTTTCTGGCTCTGCGGATAGTCGGTTCTGGTAAAATGGGGAGAGGCTTCAAACTTTGAGGCAAGCCTTGTTGAAAGCGGGCTTCTGTCGAGATCGAGCACTCCGAAATTTACATTTTTTATTTCAAATGTGGTGGCGTTGGCTAAGATCAGAAGCTGGATGATGGGCATAACGAAGATCATCGGGAGCATTGATCTGTTCCTGAAAACCTGCCTGAATTCTTTCCTCACTATAAAAAAGATCGTTCTCATTCCGGTCACAGCCTCGTTTTAAATTTTTTTATACTCAGTCCGAGAAGAAAGACGGTCATGGATATCAGCACGAGAGTTTCTTTGTAAACATACGAAAAACCCGTACCTTTGAGCATTATGTTCTTTATGATTATCACGAACCATTTAGCCGGAAGTATGTGCGAGATCCACTGAAGCGGCCACGGCATATTTTCGATCGGGAAAATAAATCCCGAAAGAAGCACGGTGGGCATCATAAGACCGACGAGGGAGATCATCATGGCTACCTGCATTGAACCTGCGACCGTAGAGATAAGAATTCCCAAGGAAAGCGCGGTCGTTATGAACAGGGCGCATTCGGCAATAAGAAGGATCATACTGCCTCTGACAGGCATACCGAAAACTGTCATTGAGATCCATAATATCAACGTCAGATTGACAAGGGACAGGAGCAGGTACGGAGCGACTTTGCCGAGTATTATCTGATACGGCTTAAGGGGAGAGGCCAAGAGGACTTCCATCGTGCCGAATTCTTTCTCCCGTGTGATCGTTATGCTCGTCATCATGGCCGAGATCAGCATGAGAATCGTCGCCATTATACCGGGGACGAACATGAAAACGCTCTTAAGCTCCTCATTATAAAGCATCTTAATCTCTGGCGTAATGACAAATGACCTTTCTTTTCCGGCTGAAAGCGATTGAGAAAAATCCAGAATTATTCCGGTCGTATAAGAAAGCGCGAGATTGGCCATATTAGGCTCCGATGCGTCTGTGATTATCTGAACTTCGGCTCTGCCTTCTTTCTGAAGTTTTTCCGCGAAACCGCTCTCAAAAACTATAACTTCCTTGACAAGCCCTTTTTTGAATGCCGCGTCTATCTGACTTTCATCCGTCAGATATTCTTTTAAAATAAAATAATCGGACGACAGGATCTTAGAAGTAAGTTTCTGCGTCATTTCATCCTTCGATCTATCAAGAATGCCTATGTTGACCGAATTGAGCTCGTTCCTGATGGCGAATCCGAAAAGTATGACCTGAATTACGGGCATTCCGATAAGAATTATCATCGTTCTGTAATCTCTTATCAGGTGCAGAAATTCCTTATATACAAATCCTTTGAATTTATTCATTTTTACCTCTCGCAAGATGCAGGAACACCTCATACATCGAACCGACATTATAGCTGCTCTTCAGCTCAGCCGGAGTTCCCATCGCGGCTATTTTCCCGTCGACCATCATGCTTATCCTGCCGCAGTATTCAGCCTCATCCATATAATGAGTGGTCACCAGTACGCTGATACCGTCATCCGCCGCTTTATAGATAAGATCCCAGAACTGCCTTCTCGTCACAGGATCGACTCCGCCCGTAGGTTCATCCAAGAAAACTATCTTGGGGCTGTGAATTACGGCTACCGAAAAAGCCAGTTTCTGCCTCCAGCCGAGGGGAAGCGATCTTATCAGAGAATCCGCCGATCTTTCAAGCCCGAGCTCGCTGATCAGCAGCTTCGATCTCTCTTTAATTTCTTTCGTGCTCAGCCTGTAAATTCCCGCGTAGAATTCAATATTCTCCTTAACGGTCAAGTCCTCATAAAGCGAAAATTTCTGGCTCATATAGCCTATATTCAGCTTGATCTTTTCGGTGTCCTTATAAATATCATAACCGCCGATAGAAGCTTTACCTGATGTCGGAAGAAGCAGTCCGCAGAGCATCCTGATAGCCGTGGTCTTTCCGGCTCCGTTCGCGCCCAAAAATCCGAATATCTCGCCCTTTTTCACGCTGAATGAAATCTTGTCGCAGGCTGTGAAGCTTCCGAATTTTTTTGTAAGATCTTCAGTTATTATGATATTTTCGTTCATTTGTTCTCTTCTTTATTCATCAATTCCATAAAGCAGTCCTCGATAGACGGATGCACAGGGAAAATTTTAATGTCTTTATGATCTCTTGCTTCAAGATAGCTTAAGAGTTTATTTCCGTCGGGACAGTTCTTAACATCGGCGTGGATGAATTCACCGAAAATATATGCCGAAGTTATGCCCTCGAACTCTTTCAGATCAAAATTCAATCTGGACATATCATTTGATCTTACTGCATAAAGATGTCCTGTGAAAGCCGAAACGATATTCTCAAGAGTGTCAATACGCATTATCCTGCCCCGCTGGATCAGAGCTATCCTGTCGCAAAGCGCAGCTTCATCCATATACGGCGTTGAAACGAGGATCGTAATTCCTTTCGTTTTCAGTTTCTTCAGCATCTCCCAGAATTCGTGCCTTGAAACAGGGTCAACTCCTGTCGTAGGCTCGTCCAAAAATAGAACTTTCGGCTGATGGATTAGTGCGCAGCATAAAGCAAGTTTCTGCTTCATACCGCCTGAAAGTTGACCTGCTCTTCTTTTCCTGAACGGTTCGATCTGAACATAGATATCTCTGATCAGCTCGTAATTATCTTCGACGGTCGTATCGAACACGGTCGCGAAGAATTTTAAATTCTCTTCGACCGACAGATCCTGATATAATGAAAACCGTCCGGGCATGTAGCCGATAATTTTCCTGATAGCTTTATAATCCTTTTCGACATCAAAGCCTTCGACAGTCGCGCTTCCGCTGTCTTTTAATAAAAGCGTAGTCAGTATCCTAAAAAGCGTGGTTTTGCCTGCGCCGTCAGGACCGATAAGCCCGAAGATCTCGCCTTTATTCACATTAAGGCTGATGTCTTTCAATGCCTGAACTTTCTGATATGATTTATCTATATTTTTAACTTCGATAGAATACATCTTTAATCCTCAAAAGGATGGATCTTGTTAAAGTCCGGCCGGTAATTATTGTGACTGTCAAACTCCTGAACCCAGCCGTTATCAAGTCCGAGCCTGTTCATTTCTTCGGTAACGCGCAGATAATCAGCTTCTTTGATCTTATGATTGAGCGCTTCACGGTCGAATTTCTTAGGAGCCCAGTACTGGGACATAAGCGAAATATTTATCTTAGGCGATATTTCTTCCGCGATCGTTTTTAGAACCGCGAGGCTGTTTTCAACCTCTCCGGGCAGGATCAGGTGCCTGATGATTAGACCGCTCTCAGCGTATCCTGAATCGTTAGTGATCAGCAATGAGCCTTTCTGACGATACATTTCCTTTATAGCTTTATAAGCAATTTCAGGATAGTCAGGCGCATCTGAAAGTTCTTTTGAAAGAACGGGATCGCTGTACTTGAAGTCAGGCAGATAGACATCAACGATGCTTTCGAGCTCCTTCAAAGTCTCAACTCTATCGTACCCGTTTGAATTATATACTATGGTCGGCTTGTAAGATCTTTTATGAAGCTCTTCAATGATAGAGAGCATCTGCGGGATCTGATGCGACGGAGAAACAAAACCCAGCACCTGAATGCCTTTATCGAGGATATCTATGATTTTATTTACGGCTGCTTCAAGCGTCATTTCATACCTGTCAGCTGCGAATTTATTATCGCTGATCTGATAATTCTGGCAGTAAACGCACTGAAGATTACAGTGCGCAAAGAACACATTGCAGATCCCGTGCGGGCCGCTTACCGGAGGCTCTTCACCCTTATGAATGCAAATCGAGGAGATATATATCTTATCATCGAGCCCGCACCAGCCCTTTTCTCCCTTTGTGCGGTCAATTCCGCAATTCCTCGGACACAATGTGCAGTGTTTTAATCTATCTGACAACATTAAAATTCGCCTCGCCGGGCATACCGATTTTCAGGCTGCCGTCGTTTTTAACTTTTATCTTCACGGCGTAAACCAGATTCACTCTTTCAGCCTTGGTCTGAATGATCTTCGGCGTGAATTCAGCCTTATCGGATATCCAGGTGACCGTACCTTCATGCTTCTTCATTTCGCCTGACTGAGTATCCGTCAGAACTTCCGCTTTACCGTTCAGCTTTAAGGAAGATATCTGATCGCCGGAAACATATACTTTCAGATAGATATCCGACAATCCGGCGATTTTATACAGCGGCTTGCCAAAAGCGGTGATCTCGCCGGCATTCGCGTACTTCGTCAGAACGGTTCCGCCGATCGGATTGACCACATAGCATTTCCGGATCTGATCATTGATCTGATCGATCTGAATATCTATTGATTTCAGCTCGTCGCCGATGGAAGTTCCCTGCGTGGAAATGCTCTGCATCTGCCTGTCGAACACCTTGATCTGGGCTGAAATATCATCAAGCTGTTTCTGCGTGGCGGCGTCATCCTTTAAAAGCTTTTCAAATCTGTCGAGTTCGCGCACTGCATTAGCTTTCTGCTCTTTCACGACTTCGATCTGCGCATAAATATTTTTATTTCGAGCTCTGACTATATCCTTTTGCGTCACAAGCTGCGCTTTTTTCAGGCTCAGCTGAATTGTATCAATTACAGCCGTGATCTCATTTGCAGCCGCTTCATCGCCTTCGCTGATATTAAAAAATCCTATCATTCCGTTAGCCTGCGATGAAACTATGATCTCATCAGCCTCAAAATTACCGTAGGCGTCGCTTTTCTGCTCATTCGCCGTGCATGAAGCGAGGATAAAAGTAATTGATATTATCAGAGCGTATAAAATTCTGTTCTTCATGATCTATTCCTGATTGTTTAATAAATTGTTGTAATTGACCTTAGCCTGAACAAGCATAATTTCGTGCGATCTCAAAGACTGCCTCGATAGGTTCAGTGCGCTTGAATATCCGATATAATCGTTCACGGTTATCGTACCGTGCGCAAGCTGTTTATCCGCAGTCTCAAGAATACTTTCTCTGATGGTGATTATCTCTTTATCTTTTTCCAGCAGGCTTTTATAATTCTCAATATCTGCTAATGTCTTATTAAGCTGGATGTCGAGCGTTTTATTGAAAGCTTCCTTCTGCTTTTCGATGATATGTTTCGTATTTGTAAGAATGTCTTTCTCGCGTGAATTCGTATAAAGACCCGAAATGTCATATTCAGCCCTGACACCCACTATACCGTAGGTATCGAATTCATTGCTGAACATATTCAGCCCGGGTTTTGAATAACCCGTCTGCGCGAATCCGTAAAGCTTTGGCATCAGCTTTGATTCAACCGTCCTTATCGTGTTATCGAGCTTCAGTCTTTCATTCTTGAAAGATTCAAGCTCGAGCCGTTTTGAATTCTTAGAAACTTCAGCCGCTTCCGGAATGACAAATTCCGTATCAGAGCTTATTTCTCTGCTCATCAGATCAGAGAGCATATCAATGTTCGCTTTCTTAAGAACATCTGTCTCTGATACCTGCTGTTCAAGGTTAAGGATCTCCGCTTTCAGGATCAGTGAGCTTGTCTGAAGCATCACGCCGTTCTTCACTCCGGATTCAACCGTTCTCATCTTGGAACTAAGATCATTCAGGCTGATCTCAAGCGCTGCTTTTTTCTCCTGAAGGAGAAGGACGGCGAAATATAGACTGTTTACTGTCTCATTTAATTTATAAAGTTCAGACTCAACTTTAAGGCTGTCGCCGAGATAGATCGTTTTTTCAGTATTTATCTGACTTTTCACTAACCCGCCGTCCCAGATAAGCTGTTTTACATCAAGCTGGAACTGATATCTGTCTTTATCCGGAGATTCAGGCGATTCGATCGTGAAAAGGGGAGAGGAAGGGAATTTGATCGGGAATTCAGTCACATCGCTCTGATAAGTTGCCTGAGCTGACAGCGTCAACTTAGGATAATAGTTCGTGAAGAGGTTTTTACTCTTCATCCTGAACGAACTCTTCAGATATTCCTTATTCTGATATGTCGGAAAGTTCTTTCTGACCTCTGATCTGCATTCCTCAAGCGTAAGCTTCGTCTGCGCGAACAAAGCAGAAACAGCGAGAAGGAAAATTAATAATTTCATCTTCATTTTATCACTATCGAGTTAATTATTGTTTCGGTCACTATCTTTTTTCTGTCCTGAATGAATTTATTGAATTCGGCTTCATCCATCCTGAATAAGCCCTTAACCAGAGGTTTGGCGGCAAAAGGAAAAACATTCATTGAAATGAGGTTTATCATTACCTGCCTCAGGTCAACATCCTTCAGCCTGCCTGCTTTTTTCTCTTTTTCGATCTGGGCAAGGATCTTTTTAAGCCTGTCATCCTTTTCATATAACTTAGAAAAAATATTCACGAACATCTCGGGACGCCTGTTCACTTCATTTACGATAAAAAGGGGCAGATGCCTGTTCTTGCTCAAAAAATCCGCGTGCTTATCAACGAATACGGTGATTTTGTCCTCAAGGCTCATGTCCGCATTAAATAGGAAATCCATTTCTTTCGCAAGCCTGTTGAAAGCCATCGCGAAAATCATCTCGAACAGCTTATCCTTCGAGCGGAAATAATAATGTAAAAGAGCCTTGTTGATCCCTGCTTTATCGGCGATCTCCTGCATCTTGGCGCCGTCATAACCTTTCTTCTCGAAGATCTCATTTGCGGCAGTGATTATTTTCTCTTCGGTATTCTCATTTTTATCTTCAGCCATTTTAAAATCCATTTTGTTAACTTTATGATTTAACTGTTTGGTTATACCGAATGGTAAGATAACACAATGAAAAGGTTTTGTCAAGAAGCAGACAAAGAAATATCATTTGTGTTTCAAGAATACTGGCGTTAAATTACTAACTAAAATTTTTATTGAAACAAAAGTATGTAACCGCAAGAGGCAATGTTGAAATAGCACAGGCTGATATGTAACTACAATTCAGCAATAAATTTTCGCAGAAAATGAGACGAGTTGAAAATAAAAATTTGAAAAATTGGAGAAGTTATATATGGAATGGTTAAATAAACTTTTCGGCAGGAAAGAAAATTCGGTAACTTCCGCGCCTAGCCAAAATCAAATATGCAGCGTCTGTGAACAAGAATATAAGATCGAAGTAGATTCTGTTGCCGTTTGACTTGAGTTTACATACACAAAAAGCTTGATATTCTGCTAAAAACAATCTAAATTACTTGAAAAGGAGTTGTGATGTCAACAACACTAAAGAATTCCACAAAGGAAACTAGTACCAATGCTGATAGTCCTGTAGAAGGACTTGTGTCATTGTCAGCCATAGAAAATCCGGAAAATTATATTGGACAAACAGCATTTGATCCAGGTAATGGACATTATCTCGGAAAATTAGTCAGTATAGAAAAAGAGAATGGGAAATGCTTGGTCAAAACCGACTTTGGTAAAGAAATAAGCCGGGATGTAAATCAAGTGATCGTGACAAATGCTTCGGAGAATACTCAATCCTCTGAAATGAGTTTTAAGGAGGTTAAGAAACTGTATTATATATCACGGAGATTTTTGCTTGTTCCCTTTATACTGGGGCTGGGCATTCTTTATTTTGCCTATGGATTGGCTGGAATTTTTGAAAACTATAGTATTTGGATAGAAGAGAAGGTTAAGTTTGCTATTGTTGTGGTTATTCTTACTTCAATAATTATATTCCTGTTCATCACCTATGTTGGTAGCATTAAAAGGACAAGTTGGGGTAGAGTTATGATGATGATTGTGTTTTATGTGTTTATTATTATCAAAATACCGTTCTTCATTTCCCCTATTTTCGCAATTATTGGATTCTTCGAATTTCGTAAGTCTAAAGCGTTGTTTGGTGAAAATCGGATTACTCATACCGCTATTAAAAAGGAATTTAAATCCCGTAAGGTATTAGGAAAATGAGGAATTGGTTAAACAACATGAAAGGAGATCTTGAAATGAATTACCAATCAGGAATCTGCATGGACTTACGGTGTCACCGCAGACAGCAAGCGTTTATTTATTATGCGTTGATCGCTTTTGTTGTCGGCATCGTCCTTGGAGGATGTTCCCATAGTGAGACTAAGTGGAAAGAAACTCAAGAACAGTATACGATTGAAGCCTACATATCTTACATGAAAGAGTTACCGGATAGCCCTCATGTAAACGAGGCGAAAGCTCGAATCGAAGAGCTTGAGTGGGAAGCAGCTTTTAAGGCCAAAGACGAGCAGCTAATACGTGTCCTTTTAAAGAAGTACCCATCCGACAAGAACCGGATCCGAGCTGAAGAAGTTTTGTGGTCAATCAAGTGGCCAACCGTTAGGCAATCATAATAAGGAACAGTATATACTTATGAAACTTTTAGGAAATATTATCGCTTTGCTGATTGTTGTAGTAATACTTGCAGGATGCGTAAGCACTGCGTATAAGACCGCAACTATTGCGAATACGATTGCATCTTACGATCAATTCCTTAGAAATCATCCTGGCAGTCAATTTGAATCTGATGCCCGGAGTCGGCTCGACTCGCTGTACTTTCAGAGTACCGAGTGGGAAGGTTCGATCCAGGCGTATGAGAACTTCCTTCAAGTGCACAAGAACTCTCCCTATATAGCAGAAGCCCGGAGTCGGCTCGACTCGCTGTACTTTCAGAGTACCGAGCGGGAAGGTTCGATCTATGCGTATGAGAACTTCCTTCAAGTGCACAAGAACTCTCCCTATATAGCAGAAACCCGGAGCCGGCTCGACTCGCTGTACTTTCAGAATACCGAGAAGTACTGGGCAGCTGCGCAAGAGACCGACAATATCGAAGGATATGTGGCATTCCTTGATGAACATCCCGGGTCGTCTCGTACAAAGGAGGCAACAGCACGAAAAGAATTGCTCGAAAAACACTTGGACGAATGGAAAGATGTCATGCGTAATCCTACCAGGCAGAGTCTCATGCTTTACTGCGACCGGAATTCGGATAGCCCTTACCTCACAAAAGCAAGGGTTGTAATTCAGGACATGGAAGGACGCGACATCGTCGATCTCCTGAATGAAAAAAAAGTCGAGATTGAGACCAATGGCAGTGGAATTCAGGAGATAAGAGCCCGTATCCGGAAGCTTGTAGATTATCCTATAAGGGTTCTTTTTCCTATTGGTAGCTACTTTGTCTCCTCCAGGCTGTCGGCGCAGAACATGGTATCGACAGCAGAGACGAGCATGCATCTTACAGGCAGCGAATGGAAATCGGTTTCGATATCGGCAGCATGCGCTAATAGACTAAAGCATATTCCTGGTTCAGAAGACACGTTCACTGTTCAGCGATTATATTTGGAGGAACTGGCTAGAATTATGCCTGTTCTTGATAAGGCAGGTGTGAGTTACGAAACACGCCAAGCAGCAGTATGGATTGTGACGGACAATGCCGATTACAATGATCTTGGAATCCTTGTCCAAGACGACAGAAGTCGAGAAATAAACGAACTTGAAGCGGCGCGTGCCATGAAGATTTGCGTCGAAGCTGGTATTGATATCCGGCTGAAGAGAATCTGGAGCGACTGGCAGGAGATTATTACTGGATTGCATGACGCTGAATTGAAGACATGGTTCGCTATTTACGGAGCACATTTTCTTGATTCAGATAAAAAAAGTGCTAAAGATCGAAATAACAAAAAGGTACAGAAAAATATTGAAGCAATCCCTGAAATGGTATTTGTGGAGGGTGGTACGTTTCAGATGGGAAGTACTAGCGGAGATCAAGATGAAAAGCCTGTTCATAATGTAACACTTTCTGATTTTTACATCGGCAAGACTGAGGTGACACAGGCGCAGTACCAGGCTGTCATTGGCGAAAATCCGTGTTGTTTTAAAGACGATAATTTACCGATAGTAAATGTGTCTTGGTACGATGCAGTTAATTTCTGCAATAGGCTTAGTGAAATGGAGGGACTGGATATTTGTTACAGTGAAAACGATTTTAAAATTACCTGTAATTTCAAAGCCAAAGGGTACAGGCTCCCGACTGAGGCTGAATGGGAGTATGCAGCAAGAGGGGGGAATAATAGCAAAGGATACAAGTATTCCGGAAGCAACAATGCAGATGATGTTGCCTCAGAGTATGGTTCGAATCCATATTCTGTAGCAGCAAAACAGCCTAATGAAATTGGTATATATGATATGAGTGGAAATGTCTGGGAGTGGTGCTTTGATTGGTACCGCAGTTACATGAACAGTCCAAGTAATAATCCAACAGGGCCAAGTTCGGGCTATAATATAATCTGCAGTGGCATCTGGGACCACTTTGTCGGGTTCTGCCGCGTCCTACGGGGCGGCGACTGGAAATACCGGTGTGTTGATCGATACTACTATCCCCCATGGCGCAGAATCAACCGCGTCGGCTTTCGTGTCGCAAGGACGCCTTGATGCATATGGGGGTACTTGCATGCGGGGGTGGGAATGAGTTACCTTTTAGCCTTCTTACCTTTTTACCTTATTTTTGAATTTGATTTAAACGGGAATATTTTGTATGGTATTTTGGTAAGTCCATATTACAATCGTTGTAAAAGATTGTATTCAGTTGAGAAAGAAAACACTTGCAATAAAACTATTATAGTGTTATATTATAACTAAAATGTAACTACAGAAAGGAGTAGAGGCATGAATATAACGATAAGAAATATACCGGATGATGTAATTGACAAAATAAAAACAATTTCTAAGATGGAAAAGAGAAGTCTGAATAATGAAATTCTCCTTGTCTTAGAACGCGGAATTGAAGATGAATTAAGAAATTCATTCAATATTTACGACGGCAGAACTTTAGGCCGCGAGGTTGAGCTATGATCCTTCTCGATACAGGCATTTGTATTGAAATACTTCGGGGAAACAACTATGCGGTCGAAAGAAGGTAGTCCTACGATGAAAGAGTTACGATCAGTTTCATAGTTGCCACCGTTTTCACTAAATGTACAAAACTAGTCACCGGCAATACAAAACACTTTGACAGGTTCGAGAATCTTACGATTGAAAACTGGCTGAAATAGGGTTACTGCTCAACTGCCACTTTGTTTATCAAGCAGTATATTATTTTAAAAGAGAATATTGACAATGTATGTCAAATGCCTTATATTGCTTTTATGAAGATATTCAAGTGGAATGCAGAGAAAAACGAAACACTTTCAAAAGAAAGAGGCATTACTTTTGAGGAGATCATTCAAAGAATTGAAGCAGGTGCGGCAGTAATAGAAACTGATCATCCGAATAAAGAAAAGTATCCCAATCAGAAAATTCTGATCGTTGATGTCGAAGGATACGCATATTTAGTTCCGTGCGTGATCACAGGAGATGAATATTTCTTAAAAACAATAATACCAAGCCGGAAGGCAACAAAAAAATACTTCGGAGGCCATGATGACTAAGAAAAATAAAATAATGAAGCTCGATGGTTATGAATATGAAATACTTGAAGCTTATGAGAACGGACAGCTCAAAGTATCGGAAACTTCTGCGGATTATCAGGCTATTGCATCTGATACACTAAAAAAGAATAAGAAAATCAATATAAGAATATCTGAAAACGATCTTTCCGCTTTGCAAAGAAGGGCTGCAAAAGAAGGAATTCCGTATCAGACTTTGATAGGAAGTGTGCTTCATAAATACATAAGCGGTTTTCTAAAAGAAGTTACAGAATAATTCTTGTGTTTAAACCATTATAGTGTTATATTATAACTAAAATGTAACTACAGAAAGGAGTAGAGGCATGAATATAACGATAAGAAATATACCGGATGATGTAATTGACAAAATAAAAACAATTTCTAAGATGGAAAAGAGAAGTCTGAATAATGAGATCCTCATAGTTCTGGAGCGCGGTATGGAAGAAGAATTAAAAAACTCTTTTGGCGTTAAGCGAAATATCAGCAGGGACTCTCAAATTGAAATATGGAAGAAATTGTCAAAACAATGGAAAGATGACAGAACTACCGAAGAAATAATAGATGATATATACAACAGCAGAACTTTAGGGCGAGAGGTTGAATTATGATCCTTCTGGATACGGATATCTGCATAGAAATACTGCGTGGTAATAGTTCTGTTATTGAAAGAAGGCAGTCTTCGGATGATAGGGTTGCCATCAGCTTTATGACCGCAGGTGAATTATTTTATGGTGCAGAAAGGTCTAATTACAAACAAAAGAATATAAACTTAATTGAAGAATTTTTACTTACCGTAGATATAATCAATACAGATTTGGACATTCTAAAAAAATTCGGTGAGCTAAAAGCCTCTTTGTATAAGCAAAACCAGTTACTGCCTGATGCGGACATTCTTATAGCCGCCACCGTTTTTACTAAATGTACAAAACTCGTTACAGGAAATACAAAACACTTTGACAGGTTCGAGAATCTTACGATTGAAAACTGGCTGAAATAGTATGCTAAAGGATAACTATTAATATGAAAAACAGATTAGCACATATTGCGATCGTCGTTGAAGATTATGATGAAGCGATCAGGTTTTATACTGAGAAGCTGAATTTTACTTTGATCGAAGACACGGTTTTAAGCGAAACCAAAAGATGGGTGCTCGTAGCACCGCATGGTTCAACTGAATGCTGCCTGCTACTGGCTAAAGCAGCAAATGAAGAACAAACGGGCAGGAAAGGGAATCAGACCGGCGGAAGAGTGTTTTTATTCCTGCATACGGATGATTTTCAAAGGGACTATCAGAACTTGCTGGATAAGAATATCAAGATCGTGAGAGAACCTGTGATCGAAGCTTGGGGAACTGTAGCAGTGTTTGAAGATCTTTACGGTAACTTGTGGGATCTGATCGAGCCAAATCATCAATAACATTCTAAATTATAAATAAGTTGACAAAAGAAAAAACAGTAAGTATATTTGCGTTCTAATGTTCGGCAACTAACAAGAAAGTGCAGAGGAATAGAACAAATTGTATGATCTTAAAAAATATCTCGAATACAAAAATGGTTATGTCAGCTTGAAAGAACTGAAGCTGAATAATTTTCATACTTCAACCGTAAAAAAACTTCTAGACGAAGGTATTATTGAAAAAGTAAAACCGGGACTGTATAGACTGTCAAATATTAGTGAACCAAAAAATATAAGCCTTTCCTTTCTTGATGTTTCAAAGGCTGTTCCGCATTCTGTAATATGCCTTCTTTCTGCGCTCAGTTATTACGATCTTACAACTTTTAATAATCCTGATATTAATATTGCGATTCAAAGAAACAAAAAAATACCGACAGGAATAAATCAACCTGTAAAAGTTTACTATTTTTCAGAAAAAATCTATAATCTGGGAATCGTCACTATTTCCACAAAATATGGGACAATTCAGATATATGACAGGGAAAAGACTCTTTGTGATATTTTCAGGTATAGGGATAAGATCGGAGAAGATATTACCTATGAGGCACTGAAAAGCTATGTAGGCAGCAAAAATACGGATTATTTTAAGCTCAGAGAGTACGCAAAAATTTGCGGAGTCTATCTGATCATCAATCAGTCTATTAAAGCTATTACAGGTTGATTATGAAAAACATTGCAGATTCTGTTAAGGCACGTCTAAAAAATATTGCCGATGAAAAAAAGGTTATATTTGATTTTCTATGCCTGCTGTATTTTCAGGAAAGATTGCTTTACAGGCTGTCAAAATCTAAGTACAGAGATAATTTTATCCTTAAAGGCGGTATCATGCTGCATTTTCTGCGCGCAACTGAATTCAGGCCTACAAAGGATATTGATTTTCTGGGCATGGGAATAAATAATGATTTTGTGAATTTAAAAGCGATATTTAGGGATATTTGTAATATTGAATGCGATGACGGACTTATATTTGATCCTGAATCAATCGAAACATCAGTTATAAAAGAAGGTGCAGATTACGAGGGTACACGACTAAAACTTGTAGGGCGTTTGGGATCTATAAGGATAAAAATGACTGTTGATATCGGATTTGGAGATACTATTCTATCAGGACCGGTTAAAAACGAATTTCACGGAATTCTGGATATGGAAAACGCAATTCTGAATACCTATCCTTTCGAAACCGTTATAGCTGAAAAATTTGAAGCAATTGTTCAGTTGAACTTTCTGACAAGCAGACTGAAGGATTTCTATGATATATATTTTATTTCATCTAATCTAAATTTCGAAATGAAAAAACTTTGCGAGTCAATTGCAGCTACTTTCAAGAAAAGATCTACAAAAATAAATTTAATCGAGGTTGTTTTCTCAAATGAGTTTAAATCCGATGAAAGCAAAGAAATTCAATGGAGGGCGTTTGTAAAAAGAGACAGGCTAAATATAAAGCTGTCCTTTTCAGAAATAATGCATGAAATCGAAAAATTTCTTAGACCTGTAATAACCCCGGGAAATCAAGATCTAACATGGAGTCCGGAAAAAAGGGAGTGGATAAAATAAGCCTGAATCAGACAAAATGTAGATAATTGTTAACAAGTTGGTACGAAATGTCTGAAAATAGCTATAAAAACTAATTAGTCAGAGAGTCTGAAATAACAGAAATGCAAATATAAAATAAGTGAACATAAGATGAAAAACAACCTGACATACACTGCAATAGACTTTGAGACCGCGAATCCGAAATGGACATCGATCTGTTCCGTCGGGATCGTAACGGTGGAAGACGGTGTGATCACTGAAGAATTCCACGCATTAATAAAGCCGCCGGGAAATGAATACAATTATTACAATACCCGCATTCACGGGATCACGGAAGAGGATACTGAATCTGCGCCGCTCTTCGATGAAGTATATCCCGAAATAAAGAAGCGGCTTTCAGGACGGACAATAGTTGCCCATAATGAATCCTTCGACCGTAATGCTCTTAAAAAAACAATGGCTGAATACGGGATTGATTATTCAGACCTGAACATCAGCGACAGGTGGGAATGCACCGTAAAGATATACAAAAAGAAGGGCTTCAAGCAGGCGGGACTGAGGAACTGCTGCGATATTCTCGGGATAGAACTCGATCATCATGACGCGCTTTCTGATGCGAGAGCCTGCGCTTTACTGTTCTGCTACGCAAATAATAAGGAAATAATATAGGAGTCACATCATGACAGAAAATGAAAGACCGGTGGAAGTAAGTTTAGACCGCCTGAAAGATAAAGACGGAAGAATAATAAGATGGCCTTCAAAGAAGCCTGAAAAGGATGCCGTTCTTCAGTACTTTATCGGGAAATTCGAGGCAGGGAAAGATTATACTGAAATGGAAGTCAATACCATTATAAAAAGCTGGCATACTTTCAGCGATCATACGATGATCAGAAGGGAACTTGTGAGTGCTAAGCTTATTAATCGTACAGCTGACGGCAAAAGGTACTGGATCGAAGTTAAATAATATCAGCTCAGATCTTTATCTAAATATTCTTTCTCTATATCAAGATATTCTTTAGTCTCGAAGATCTCTTTAAATGCACGGCTGTCAGGATCGTCGAATTCTTTCATCATTTTGTTAATAGAATCACCGCTGTCCTTGATCTTATGAACCACTTTGACCAGTGCATCCTTATTTTCAAAATCAGATTTCTCCAGCTTTCCCGACAGGATCGAACTATAGCCGATTATTCCATTTAATAGAGTGTTTATTTTATGATTTTGAGCTACTATCAGAGTGTGGACAGCTTTGGTCTGTTCTTCAAGTATCTTCTTTTTTCTCAGACTTTTCAGGTACAGAGTTTTTGAAGCTGATTCTTTTTTCTGCTTGAGCATATCATCTTCTTTTCGGATCATTTCCTCAAGCCTTACTTTCTACTTTGAAACATAATAATAATGCAGAACAATGGTCAAAAGTGTGTATAAGGTAAAAAAAGTCCAGACATAGATCCTTTCTTTAAAAAACCACAGATAGGATGTTAAGACAATTACTACAGAAAAAAAGACGACAGTATGTCTTATAATAGTTTTTTTAGTTCTCGGATCCATAAACCTTCTCCCGGTTTAATAGTTTTCAAGAATTGAATTTCTGAATCTATTGTAACTACCATTAATTATAGCTTTTCTTGACTCTCTTGTCAACCAAATATAAAAATAAATATTATGTATCGTTGCAAGCTGTCCCGCAAGTTTTTCGCCTGCATTGAAAAGATGCCGCACATAAGCTTTTGTATAATTCCTGCACGTATAACATCCGCAGGTGTCGTCAATGGGTGTGAAATCCTCTTTAACTTTCGCCCCTTTTAAAATGATCTTGCCGTTCTTTGTAAAAACGGTGCCGTTCCTCGCATTTCTCGTAGGCATGACGCAGTCGAACATATCCACTCCGACGCTTATGCAGTTAAGTATATCGGCAGGGGTACCGACGCCCATAAGATAACGCGGTTTATTCTTCGGAAGTATGGCTGTGCATACTTCCGCTATTTCGGGGATCATTTCGGGCGGTTCACCGACTGACACTCCGCCTATCGCATAGCCTGGAAAATCAAGCTCCGCGAGTTCATTGCAGCTTCTTTCGCGCAGGTCTTTAAATACCGAGCCCTGAGCTATTGCGAATACGGTCTGATCATGACCGTAAAGAGGAGAAGTATTCCTGAAATGCTCGATCGATCTCTGCGCCCAGTGAGTTGTTCTTTTAACGGCTTTTTCAGCCTGAATTTTTTCAACGGGATAATGCGAGCATTCGTCAAGCACCATCATTATGTCCGAGCCTATTACGCGCTGGATGTCGATCACGCTTTCAGGAGTGAAAAAGAATTTTGTTCCGTCAAGATGCGACTGGAAGTGAACGCCTTCATCCTTTATCTTCGTCAGGCTCGCCAGGCTGAATACCTGGAATCCGCCGCTGTCGGTAAGAATATTCCTGCCCCAGTTCATGAATTTATGAAGCCCGCCTGCAAGCCTCATGATCTCCATGCCCGGCCTGTTGTTCAGATGGTATGTATTTCCCAGTATTATATGAGACTCGGCTTCGTGGAGGTCTCTGTTCGTCAAAGCTTTCACATTCCCGAGCGTACCGACAGGCATAAAAACAGGCGTTTCTATCACGCCGTGATCTGTCGTCAGTTTTCCCGCTCTCGCCTTTGAATCCGCAGCCGTTATCTCAAGTTCAAATTTCAAAGTTATTCCTTTTTTATTTCTGTTTGCGGCTCTGCCGGACTGCCTGAAGAGAATATCCTTCCTGTATCGTTGACGATCACGATAACCATCAGAAGGAACAGGATCATCATGCCCACCTGAAGGATACGGAACTTGATATTCTGCGGGATCCTTCTTCTTGTTATTCCTTCATACAGAATGAACATGAAATGACCTCCGTCCAGGATCGGAACCGGAAGGACATTCAGAAAGCCCACATTAACGCTTATAAACGCGATGAAGGCAAGATAAGCCCAGATGCCGGCCTTGGCGCTTTCTCCCGTCATTTGAGCAATTAAAAGAGGTCCGCCGAGCTCTTTTATAGAAGCCTGACCGGTAACGAGCATCTTAACGGAAAGCCAGCCGACCTTCAGCCAGTTCCATGTAGCAAGCGATCCTTCCTTTACCGATTCAAGAAATCCTGCATCTCTTATTACCGTTTCGGAGAATATCCCTATCAGGCCGATGTTTTTGACCTCTCCTTCATAAAGAGTTTTTACCCCGATGGTTTTAACCCTGATCAACAAAGTAGAGTCTGCTCTTGTAACCCTGAACTCAAGTTCTGTATCAGGTTTACCGTGAACGATTTCGGTTATTTCAGACCAGTTCTTTACTTCAACATCATCAATGGCTTTGATTGAATCTCCGATCATAAACCCGGAGGTCTTAGCCGGAGAATTATCAGAAAACCCTTTTATTTGAGTAGAATGAACTTCAGGAATGCCGTTAAAAAAAGTTATTACGGAATAAATGACCACCGCAAGTATAAAGTTCATCATTACGCCTGATAGGATCACAAATGATTTCTGAAAGAAATTCTTCGATTCAAATTCGTAAGGCTCGCCTTTAACAGCCTTGTCGTCCATACTTTCATCCATCATCCCGGAGATCTTGACGAATCCTCCGAGCGGGATCCATGCGATCCTGTATTCCGTATCGCCGACCTGTTTTTTAAGAAGCGCTTTTCCGAATCCGAGAGAGAATGTTTCCACTCTCATCCCGCACATTTTGGCCGATGCAAAATGACCGAGCTCATGAATGAACACAATTATTCCGAGAAGTATTATAAAAGCTACGACTGTAAGCATAATTATCCTTTTGTCACATTAAAAATTTTATCCGGATTAAAAATATTGTCAGGATCGAAAGCTTTCTTTATTTTTTTCATGAAAGCGATCTCGTTCTTTGAGTACTGAAGGCTGAGAAAGTTTTTCTTTGCCAGGCCTATTCCGTGTTCGCCTGAAATGTTCCCGCCCAGCTCAATAGTTTTCTTAAAAACCTCCTCCGAAGCCAGCCTTGCATTGTTCGATTCTGTTTTATTATTCTTGTCGAACAGAATGTTAACATGAAGATTTCCGTCGCCCGCATGGCCGTAAACGACTATTTTCAGGCTGTATTTCTCAGAAATATCGCGGGTTGATTCTATGAATGAATACATGTTTGACAAAGGAACGCAGATATCCTCATTCATCTTATCGGGCGAAATTTTCTTTATCGAGGTTGAAACGGCCTTTCTCATGTCCCAGAATGATCTTTCTTCATCTTCATTTTCAGCCTTTCTGAACTCTCTGACCTTCATCAGCGAGAATATATTCTCGATCAGGATGGTTTTCTCAAGCAGCTCGGGAAGAAAATACGAATCCAGCTTGATTATAAGCACGGCTTCAGTGTTTTCCGGAAGAGTGATGTTCGTATATGTAACGGCTGCTTTGAGGGCATCTTTATCTATCAGTTCAATTACGGCAGGGTTGATGGCCGTGCCTTTCAGTTTTATAACTGTCGCTATCGCGTTCAAAAGGCTGTCGTGATAGGTGATGTAAGTGTCATAAAGCGGCGGATTATCTATAAGTTCAAGCGCTATCTCTGTCACAATACCCAGAGTTCCTTCAGAACCGATCATAACGAAAGCTCCGGGGAAGGTATTATCTTCATCGTAAACGCCGCATTTCTGAATTATCCCCGAGCTGTCAACGAATTTGAAGCCTTTGACATAGCGCGAAGTAACACCGTATTTCACGCAGTGAAGTCCGCCGGCGTTCTCGGCGAAGTTCCCGCCTATTGTAGATACCGCGCTGCTTGAGGGATCCGGCGGATAATACAATCCGAATTCACGGGCTGATCTTCTCAGGTCGTCAGTGATCACTCCGGGCTGCACGAAAGCGAGTTTTTTCTTCGGGTCGATTTTTATTATTTCATTCATAGTCTCGAAATTGAGCAGTATCCCGCCTTTGATGGGAACAGCTCCTCCGCTCATGCCGGTTCCCGCTCCTCTCGCAATAACTGCGACTCCATTCTTTGAGGCAATACTAACTATCTTTGCTATTTCGTTTTCTGTACGCACATTTACGACAACATCGGGATTTCCCATGAATTTTGTCGTGTCCGTTCTGAATACATATCTGGATTCGGGAGAGGCGTCAAGACTTCCCTTTTCCAAAACAGCTTCAATCTGCTCAATAATGCTCATCCGTCGCTTTCCATTATTAATAAGCTTACAAATTACGAAATTTATTCGTTAAGTTCAAGTGAATATAACACCTGGCGAATTAAATTACTCTTGCTTGTTTTTTATTTTATTTTTACCTTATTATCAGAATTAGGGATGCTTGTAATGATCGAAATTTATAAAAATACCCTTAACGGTCTTATTAAAACCGATGCTCATGAAAACGGATGCTGGATCAACATGGTGCATCCTTCGGCAGACGAGATAAATTCGATAATTTCAGAATTCGATATTCCCAGGGATTTTATAACGGACCCTCTTGACCTTGATGAAGTCGCGCGTCTCGAGATCGATGACGGCAATTACATCATTATAACAAGGATCCCTGTACACGAAATGGATGAGGACGGCTCGAACTTCACGACGCTCCCTTTAGGAATAATTATCATTAAGAACAATCTTATGATTACCGTATGTCCGAGAGAGAACGACCTCATATCCGATTTCGCGAACGGAAGAGTGAGAAAATTCGATCCTTCTGACTGGCCGTCTTCTATGCTTCAGATATTCAACCGGACGAATCAGCTTTATATAAAATATCTTAAACAGCTCAGGCATAAAGCAGGCGAGATCGAAAGCGAGATCCTTGAAACAATGAACGATAAGGACCTTGTACAGATCTTTAATCTCCAGAAATCGCTGATCCATTATACAGCTTCATTGAATTCCAACAACAGAATGATCCAGAAGCTTAAAAGAAGCAGGCTTTTCGAAATAGACGAAGAGAAAGACGATATTTTAGAAGATATCACTATCGACATTAAACAGGCCATCGAGATGGCGGAAATATACGGAAGCATCCTCGGCGAAATGATGAGATTCTTTTCCTCGCTGCTGTCCAACAAGCTCAGTATAGTTATGAAATTTTTAGCCGCGATAACTATAATAATAGCTATTCCGACCCTTGTATCAAGCATTTACGGCATGAACATACCTTTGCCGTTCCAGACCTACCAGCACTCGTTCATGATAGTAATGGGCATAGCATTTTTGTCGGTTATGACCGGAATTATGGTCTTCATTTATAGAAAATGGCTTTAAAAATATAAACGGAAAATTGTGACCTGCGACACAGAAAGTGCCGTGGGATTTGTTATATTTGTATCAGACGGTTCAATAAAAGGGGGAAAGAACGGGCTTAACGGCCCGTTCTTCGTTTATATTCTATATGATCAGCCATTTTACGAATTCGGGATAGAGATCGAAGAATAACGGATCGGAAGGTCTGATCCTGATATTGTATCCCTGCTCGCCAGATTTTGTCAGTTTGAAACCGCCCGTAAATTTAGCTACGTTATCGTTATATTTCTCGATAAACTTGAGAGGCACGATGTTTCTTTCAGTTTCATCAGGGCAGTAGAAAAGTTCGACAGCCACATCCTCGCTCTTCATATGATCAAGGTAAACATAAACTTCTACAGACATCGTATCTGACGAATCTGCGCTTTGAGTATCAAAATTCGAGAATGAATCCTTTATAGTGATGTTATGCCATCTTTCCGCAAAAGATTTGTTCTTGATTATGAACTCGTCGATCAGTTTGAAATTATCTTTTTCCAGAATGTCCAGAGTGTCGAATTCTCTTTCATAGAATTTATTGTAATATTCGGTAAGCATTCTGTGCATGTTGAATCCCTTGCCTACGCTGAAAATCGAACTTTTCATCATTTCGACCCAGGCCTCGGGAAAATAGCTGTCCTCTTTTTCATAGTACTTTTCAGTGATCTCCTCTTCGAGAAGATCATATATCTGCTGAGCTTCGGCGGCGGTTTTAAGAGCCATATCGCTGTAGTAATCTCCTGCGGTTATGGCCCATCCGTTGGTGCCGTTGAAGCACTCCGGCCACCAGCCGTCAAGCACGCTCAGATTCAGAACTCCGTTAATACCCGCTTTGATCCCGGATGTACCGCTCGCCTCCATTGGTTTGATAGGATTATTAAGCCATACATCGACTCCCTGTATCATATGCCTAGCAATATCCATATCGTAGTCCTCGACGAAAACTATGTGGTCTTCGAGTTTGTTCTCATAAGCGAACGTTATTATGTCTTTAATAATGGTTTTACCGGCAACGTCCGCAGGATGAGCTTTTCCGGCAAAGATTATCTGAACAGGCCTGTGCGGACTTGTGAGGATCTTTTTCAGCCTTTCGGGATCCTGAAGAAGAAGATTCGCTCTTTTATAAGTTGCGAAACGTCTCGCGAAACCTATTGTCAGATATTCAGGATTTAGGGCGTTCTGAGCTTTTTTTATGCTTTTAGCAGGCGCTCCTCTTCTCATAAGGCTTTTAACCAGTTTCTTTCTCACAAAAGTAATAAGCTGTTCCTTTCTTCTTTTATGCGCTTCCCAGATCTCGTTGTTCGGTATTACGGAAATGCCGTCCCAGAGTTCAGCTTTATTAGCCTTATGCATATAATCGGGGCCGAGATATCTGTCGAAAAGATAAGTTATCTCCATACTCAGCCATGTCTGCAGATGGACGCCGTTCGTAACGTAATCGATCGGCACTTCCTCGTCATGCATATACGGGAACACCCCTTTCCACATCTGCTGGGATACATGTCCGTGCAGTTTTGAAACGCCGTTTCTGTATTTTGAGTATTTTATAGCGAAGATCGGCAGCCAGAATATTCTCGAATTATCGATCTTTCCGCATTCCAGAAATCTGTCCATGGTCATACCGATGGATTCGATATCCTCTTTAAAATACTCACGGATGAAGCTTTCGTCAAAATGCTCATTTCCTTCGATCACAGGGGTATGCGTGGTAAAAACAGTGGACTGTTTTATCAGCTGTTTAGCCTTTTCAAAAGGCATTTTATGATCGAGAATAAGCTGTTTCATCCTTTCGACGATAAGGAATGCCGAATGGCCTTCGTTCAAATGGAAAATTTTCGGTTTGATCCCGAGAATATCCAGAGCTTTCAGACCGCCCTGTCCGAGTATGATCTCCTGCTGGATCCTCAGGTGCTTGTCCGCAATATAAAGGTGATCCGTGATGCATCGTGAGGAAAGATCGTTCTGCGGGATATTCGTGTCGAGCAGATATAGCTTTATAGTGCCGACATCTATCTCCCAGATCTTTACCCAGACATTCAGGCCTCTTATTCTCATTGAGAAAATTATTGGCTCGCCGTCTTTACCGACAGTTTCTTTGACAGGCTTTAAATACCATCTGTTCTCCAGATATTCCTCCTGCTGGAACCCGTCTATCGCGATCCTCTGATTCATATAGCCGTAAGTATAAAGAAGACCGATCCCGTATAGCGGTATGCCCGTATCTGATGCGGCTTTCAGATAATCGCCTGCCAGAACACCGAGTCCGCCCGAATAAATGGCTACCGATTCATGCATTCCGAACTCCATAGAGAAATATGCTATAATATCGTCCGCGTCGGTCGGAATATCCTTACCGTTCTCGTCGGTAAAATAACCGCTGAAATTCATATATCTTTTAAACCTGTCGTAAACCTTGGTAAGCTCGTAAAGGAATCCGTTGTCATTCGAAAGTTTCAGCATGTCTTCGGGAGGCAGCCTGTAGAGAAACTCGACCGGATTATGCTTGACCGATCTGAATAGTTCGGGATTGATCCTTCTGTACAACCTTTCGGCTTCTTTATCCCAGGTCGACCACATATTATAAGAGATCTCATAAAGCGGTTTCAGCGAATCAGGGACAACCGGTTTTACGTAAAAATTTTTCAGTTTCATTTTTTATCTCCGGATTAATTAAATTCTTTCTTCGAGATCAGTGATAGCGTTCATAAAATTCCTGTAGCCCGTTTCAGGCGCTCCGTAAGGAGAAAAATATTTATGAACATCGCCGTCCTGGAAATATTTTGTGGACATGTAATAATAATGATCGGAAGTCGAAAGCTTTCTGGCCATTTCGATAAGCGCAGGATCGCCTGCAGCTTTTATCTTCGGAAGTATCTCATAGAAAGTCTCGAGCGCGTTGTACTGCATGTCGTTCTCTCTCCACGCTGAAAGGTCCCTTTCCATATCAGCCCACGAAACAGGTTCGGGGAAAGATATGCTTTCAGGCTGGTAATTCGTTTTCTGCAGAACGTCCGAAGGCCAGGCGAAATCTATCTGCTGCGATCTCAATGCTTTTCCGGGCAGAGCTCTCATGAATTCGAAGATACCGGTTTCCTCCCACTGATGTTCGCCGAACGTTTCATAGTCCATGAACAGGTTGAGATAAAGATTTTTTTTGCCCTTTTCTATCAGGTTCAGATCGCGGATCCATTTAACGAATTTATCGACGGTCAGCGGATACTCCACCCATCCTTTATTCGAAAATCTGAACGCAATATCGTCGGAAAGCGAATAAAATTTGAGAAGCATCATCATGTTTTTATTTTTATCTTTGTATGAATAAAGAGGCGATCTCCAGTCCAGTATTCTGTCAACGCCTTCTGTCAATATAACCTTATAACCCTCTTCCTCCCAGATATAATCAGAAAGCGTATCCTGATATATAAGCTCCGTGTTCCTGAAAGTGATGGGGGAGAAGCCGAATTCCTTTTTTATCGTATCCCTGTGCATTTTCACCTGATCCAGAAATTCGTCTTTGTCATAAAGGAATGACAGCGAGTGGTAGTATGTCTCGCCTATGAATTCCACGCAGTTCGTTTTGGCAAGATCGCGGAAAGAATACAGAACCTCAGGGCAGTATTTTCTGAACTGCTCGATAGCCGTGCCGGTAATCGAATAAGAAACCCTGAACCTTCCCTCGAACTTATCGATAAGCTCGAGCATCAGCTTATTCGTGGGAAGATAACATTTGTTCGCCACCTTACGCATTACTTCGCCGTTCAGTTCGTCATCGAAAAAATCCTTTCCTTTTCCGATGTCGAGCACCGAAAAATTTCTGATCCTGTAAGGCTGGTGCACCTGAAAATAGAATACTAAATTTATCATGATAGCTGCCTTTTCATAGTTTTTTTGTATACCTGAATAATTTCATCGCAGGCTTTGTCCCACTTGATCAGTTCGACTTCATGCCTTCCTGCAAGACCCAGTTTTTTCCTGTATTCAGGTTTTTCGATCAGTTCGATGATATGATGAGCGAGAAGTTTGACATCCCAGAAATCGACTTTGATGGCGTTCTGGATCACTTCGGCTACACCCGACTGTTTGGATATAATAGTTGCGAGGCTGTACGACATCGCTTCGAGCGGAGCTATGCCGAAAGGTTCAGATACCGAACTTAAAACATAAATATCTGAATTCTCGAACATTTCAGCCACATGGGACCCGTTGAGAAAACCCGTGAAGAGGAATCTGTTCTTCAGCCTGTATTTCGCAGACTTGTGAACGATCTTCTTTTCCATGTCTCCGGCGCCGGCCATGACGAACCTTACTTTAGGATATTTTTTCAGAATTATCCTTGCGGCCTCCAGAAAGTAATCGGGTCCTTTCTGAAGAGTGATACGGCCCAGAAAGAGAACTACGGGATCTTTGAAAAGGCGTTTCTTATGCTCCGATTCTTTTATATCGATATTATGCGCATTATGCACAACGCTGATCTTCGCGGTATCAATCAGATAACGGGATATCACCATCTCGGCGGTATATCTTGAGACCGCAATCACCGAATCAGCTTCAGTCATGCCTGAATACTCAATGTTGTGGATCCTTATATCACCCGCTCCGCCTGCCCGGTCGAATTCGGTCGCGTGGATGTGGCATACCAGTTTTTTCCCCGAAACCGTCTTGGCTACTATCCCCGCAGGATAGGTCAGCCAGTCATGAGCGTGTATCAGGTCATAGTCCAGCGTCTGGGCATATCTCTGGGCGCGGAGAGTGAATTCTTTAACTTTCTCGAAAATGTTCTCGCTTCCCATGATATTATTGAGCACTTCCTGGAAAGGCACTTTCGTCTTGTATTCAGATCTTTCCACGAAAACTTTAAAATAATCGTAAAATGATTTTATCTCCTTTACGCTGATGTACGATTCGGGAACAGATGAAATCCCCACGTACTGATATTTTTCGGTGCTTGTTGTAAATACCGTATTATTAAATTCGATCTCCTTTTGAGGAGAAATGAATTTGATCGGAAGATCATCAACATCCGATTCTTTCCGCATCGGGAAATAAACTTCCTCTTTAGTGGGCAGCACAAGATCAACCTCAACCCCTTTTTTTAGAAGTCCTTTTACGATCCCGTAGCAGGCCGTTCCGAGCCCTCCGGAAATCAGGGGGGGGAACTCCCACGTGAACATCAGAACTCTCATTTTTTAACCTCTGGCTTTTCGATCTTATCGAATATATGTTCGGCTGTAATCAGGGCGGCTACGCTCCAGGCTTGAGCCGGGCATCCTTTCGAAAAATGCGGATCCGAACCGTCCCATACTTCAGCGACGGATGAAATATGCCCTCTAAGAATTCCCTGCTTAAATCTGCCGATAAATGAATCGATGCCGCTTTTAAGTTCAGCTTTTTTCATTTTTCTTTTGTTTATCAGAACGAAAGTTTCAATGAAAGGACCAAGAAGCCACGCCCAGACCGTTCCCTGATGATAAGCCATATCGAGCTGGGTCTGGCTGCCGATGTATTTTTTCTTAAAAGAGCTGTTTCTCGGCGTTAGAGTTCTTAATCCGTAAGGTGTCAAAAGTTCTTCATGCGCGATGCTGAAACTGTTCCGGATTATCTCTTCATCCCAGAGCAAGAAAGGAAGCGAAGTAGCTATCATCATGTTCGGTCTGTATTCGTCTATCTGATAATTGTTCTCTATCCTGTCTGAAAGATGGCCGTTAATAACGAATTTTTCAGAAGATGATTCAGCATTTTTTATCAGTTCAGAAACATCCTTGAGACTGAATTTAATATATTTCAGCTTGAAAGATTTTTTCTTAAGATCTTTTGCGGCAAGCTCGAAAGTCTTAAGGGCATTATACCATAATGCGTTGATCTCAACAGGTTTCCCGTATCTCGGTGTTACGGGATTCCCGTAGACCTTCGCGTCCATCCAGGTCAGTCCTGCATCACCCGGCTTGATCTCGATAAGACCGTCGTCGTCGCAGAAGAAGGGAAGAAGTTTATTGAAACCGTAATTTCCGATTATCTCTGAAAGATAACCGAACATTTTTAATTTAGTTTTTTCGTCTTCTATAACATCCCAAACGTCATATAATCTTACTGCGAACCATAGAGAAGCATCAACAGAATTATGGTTGGTTCCTAATCCGCCCTCGCCGATTACGTTAGGCAGCATCCCTTTCTGAAGCTGCTTTCCGTATTTATCAAGTATTTTTAAATATAGATCATATTTTTTCTGATAAAGAAGCCCCTTTATGCTTATCATAGTATCTCTGCCCCAGGATGAAAACCACGGATATCCTGCGATTATATCATCCTTTAAAATGAATGAGTCATATATGTCAGAAAGAATATCGGGATATTTCTTTAGAGCGTAAAGATTATCGTCATCAAAGCTGACATTACTAAGCGAGTATTCATGTCCGCATTTTTCCGGATGATCTTTCGGGAAAACGCTTTTTGAATATCTTTTATCGATCTCCTTCGAGGCTTTCTCGATATTGTCAATATGCTCGTCCGAATAGAGAATATAAGCGGAACCGTTCTCTTCCAGTGTTATGCTTATCACGCACGGAGAGATAACGCTTTCATACGCATCATAACCTCTTGTAGCGTCTGCCGGATAATATACATTTCTGAAAATTATCTTTGAATCGCTGATCGTTCCATCTGAAACAGCAATATGACCTTCAGTTTTAGTATCAAGTCGGCTGAAAGTAGCTGAACGCTCATCATCTTTCATAAAAATCGTAACGGTATTATCCCACGCGTTCGGGTCGTTGACAGCATGATGGTCCCTTAACGAAAATTTCGGACGAACCTCAAGTTCTACAGCAGTGCTGCAGTGGTTAGTGAAAGTCACCTTGACAATATTTTTGGAAGGATGCATTTTTATGCTCTTCACAACGATGAATTCATCAGATTTAGGTATAGATGAATATAAAAACGTCGGGTAGGGATAGAACCATGTTTTTACGATGTGTTCATATCCGTCCGGATAAATGCAGTCGGCATAATTGTTGGAATCAAGGTAAACCTCTTTGCTTCTCCACCTGACTTTTACTTCCTGAGCCTGAACTATATGGGTTCTTTTCAGGTTCTTGTCGGAAGCTATCAGAAGCCCGTTGTATTTACGCTTGTTCACAAGATTTCCGCAGCCCATAGAATAGCCGCCCCTGTTATTGCTGATCACCCATTCGTGATGCATTACCTCGTTATAATAATAATTGAAATCCATAATCGAGCCTCCTAATATTTGTTTAACACCGGTATAATATGTTTTGAAACGAGATGGTCCCAGTCTATTTCGAAAGCAAGTTTCTGAGCCTGTTTAAAATGATCTTCCGATCTTTTCTCATCAAGATTGTTCTTTATTTTTTCAAAAACAACAGGAGCGTTATCTTTAATCACTGCTCTTTCGATCTCCGATTTTGTTCGGCTGTCAAGATCAAGAAGATTTTCAACCGGCAGGTTTTTAGAATTGGCCGTAAAATCCAGAATGTGATATGAAGAAGGATAAGAACGGTATTTTTCTTTAACGAGTCCGCAGCATCCGCAGGCATCCGAAAGAACAGCCAGGCCGCCGAACTGGATCGTTTCTATCTGCGCTATTCCGAAAGGTTCATAGACAGACATTCCGAGTTCTGCGTCCGAACCCATCCTCAGGTCGATCCATCCGGCGTTTTCGGGTATCCTGTTCCCGCAGGAATGCCTGTTGAAACCGAACTGATTTATAAAAATACCTTTTATTGCTTTTGATTTCGCATTAAAATGAGATATTCTGTCATAGACTTCATTCTCAATTCCGACAAGATCGGGCCAGCCGTCCCTGTGAAGTACAGGCCATCCGTATTCATTCTCCATTCTCGGTATATCTGAAGCAGGTCTGCCGGTGCCGATAAGAGACGATAGAAGAATGTAGAATCCGGTCATAGACTGTTTATGAAAAAGTTCGTCAAGTTCTTCTAAAAGCATTATGTCGCGCCACAGGCCTTTACTGGAAACCAGCCTTGTAACGTGCGTAAAAACAGCATCCGGTTCATAGTTTAAAAGAGTCTTGCAGTATTTTGCAAGAACGGATCTGCTCCGGTTCTTTTTTTCATGACTCGTTTTTTTAAGAGATATTCCGTTATAAACAACAGATATTTTTTTCGGGTCGGTCCCGGGATTTAAAAATTTTATTTCATCCGCTATGAGGTCGCTTACAGCAAAAATGTGATCGACATATGACGTTCTTTTTACCAGTTCGTTCCTGTAATAAGAAGATCTGTCCCCGAAAACGTCTTCCATTGATTTTTTCTCGACTGATTCATGCCTCATTATTCCGTAAAAACTGATGTCGTGTCCCTGATGGTTTTCCACTATGCTTCTTGCAGTTGAAACTTCATGTGCGTAAAATACCGTCCTGTCATGTTTCTTTTTATTTTTATCTCTTTCTGCGATAACTTTTAACACTGACGCCATTCCCATGTATTCGTGAGAAAAATGTACAAGAACGTCGTCTTTCGCAGAAAGCGATCCGATTATTTCAGTGTAGGGAACGGCTATCCTTAGGTACTGCTCATAATCCCAGTCGGAATATCTGTCGGACTGGATCTTATAATTTTCCCATAACAGGAATTTGAATTTGTCGGCATATTCTGTTTTCATATTGTTTATATGCACAAGAATAGTCTCGGTTTCGCAAAAATTATTCGGATCGGTCTCGTTCGGGATTATCCTTTTACCGTAAACGATTCCTATGCCGTATTTTTTTTCTATGGGAGAAAATATGTGAGTGAATTTCTCTGTATCATAATTGTCTATTCCCGAATAACGGACTACGCCGTCTTTTCCGAGTCTTGATGACGGTGAACCGTCTGTATTAAATAAAGGTCCGTACAGGATCGTTCTGTCGAAAAACCGGTTATATGATTGTGCAGTTAACAGACCTGCTATAACCGAACCTATTCCGCCTATTTTCTGAACTGCCTCATGCGTAATATGAATACCCGTTCTCATTTACATTTCCTGAAATATTAGATATTTTCTCCTCAGCCAGCGCTGCTGATTTTAAATATAACATAACATTATTGATTTTACAATATAATTAAGTTTGAAACTTATTAATTTTTTATTCGAAATCAATTAAAAAGAGGGAACTTGCCCTCTTTTTTAAACAAAATAATTACAGAAAATTATTTTTTCAGATCTTCTTTCAGTCTCTGAATATGACCTCGACCCAAAGCTTTTACGTCGCAACCGAGTTTTAAGTAATGCTTTATCTTTTCGTCCGAAAGAATTCCGAAGCAGTCTATTACGGCTATTGGACCGCCTGCCCACTGAACGATCTTTTTCGGATCTAGGTCAATATATTCGCTGTGCGGCACCGCAAGAATTACAGCTTCTACTCCTTTAAGTTCTTTTTTCAGATCTTTTCCTACCCTTAGTTTTGTAAGTTCCTCCTGATTTCTGAAGAATCTTGCCCATGAATGTCCGGGTGAAGGATAAGTTTCCTGAGATTCGAACTCGTACCAGTGATCAACGTAAGGATCATGGACTCTTAGTTCAGCTCCCATTTCGGTAAGTTTTCTTATTACAAGCTCAGAACCGCTGTACCTTGTATCACCTACATCCTGTCTGTAGCTGGCGCCGCATAAAAGTATCTGCGAACCGGCAATGTATCTGCTCATTTCTTTTAGCGCGTCCCTTGTAAGTTCAGCAACGTGAAGAGCCCTCGTGTCATTTATGTCGATGGCTGTAGGAGTGATCTTGAAGATCGAATCTCCGTCATCAAATCCGAGGATGTGTTTGTATGACCAGTAACCGAGTCCGCCGTCTTTAGGAAGGCAGTATCCTCCGATGCCCGGGCCTGGAAATATCATATTGTTATGAGTCGGGCGCATTTTTATCGCTTTAATGACTTTTATGATATCAACCCCGTTCTTTTCAGCAAAAAGGCTCCACTCGTTAAGATAGGCAAGGATCGTAGCCCTGTATGAATTCTCAACTATCTTTGTCGTTTCTGATTCTATCGGTCTGTCCATGACAGTAAGAGGGAATTTTTTTGTATTTAATACTTCATGCAGAAATTTCTCAACTCTGTCGCGCGCTTTTTTATTACAGCCTGAACAGACTCTCCAGAAATCCCTGATGCTGGCCACATATTCTCTTCCAGGCATAACTCTTTCAAAGCTGTGTGCGAGTAGAGGGGTTTCTTTCAGGCCTCTTTTTGAGAATTCCTTCTTTAGTATCGGCCAAGCGACAAACTCCGTTGTCCCGGGTGCCACGGTAGTTTCTATAAGAATAAGACATTCCGGTCTGATGTTCTGACCGATGGTCTTCATTGTCGCTTCAAGGGCAGCCATGTCGGCTTCACCAGTTTTCATATTACCAAGATCGTTTTTGGAAAAATCGCACTGAACATCTACTACTACGCAGTCGGCAAGGCTCAGACAGTCGCTGTTATAGGTAGCTACAAGCGTTTTTTCTTTCTTTACGCATCTTGTGATCAGTTCGTCAACTTCGGGATCTTCGGCTTTCACGGGAGATTCGCCTCTATTAAGCATGGGTATTTTCCAGTAGCTTCTCGGGCTTGGTCTCTGACACCCGATCACGAATTTCGAGTATTTACCTTTACCGTCCTTTGTGTCAGCTACTATCGCCGCCATTACCGCTCCGACGAATCCGACGCCCATTACAACTACCACTTCTTTGCCTTCTTTTCTTGCTTTCTCACTAAGTTTAGTCAGCCTGGACATTTCTTTCGCGTAGTCCTCTTTTGCCGGTATTGGGAATTTCTCTCCGGAAGGGCTTACCGAATACTTAATCTTCTCGCTCATTATTTCTCCCCTTTATTCAATTTTTATAACCTTTAGGATTTAATTTCTGCCATTTCCAGGCGGAATTTACCATTTCATCAAGTCCGAGCTCCGCTTTCCAGCCGAGTTCGTTGTTCGCTTTCGACGGATCGGCCAAAACTTCGGCCACATCTCCCGGGCGGCGAGGTCCTATTACATAAGGCACGTCGTGACCGCAGGCTTTACTGAAAGCCCGTATCATTTCGAGAACAGAATAACCTCTTCCGGTTCCGATATTATAAATAAAAGAACCGCGGTTGTTTTTAATTTTTACTATCGCTTTAACGTGTGCTTTGGCAAGATCGACAACATGAATATAGTCCCTTACTCCTGTTCCGTCGGGCGTAGACCAGTCGTTGCCGAAAACGACTACTTTTTCTCTGATCCCCGCGGCGACCTGACTTACAAAAGGCAGAAGATTGTTGGGATATTCAGGATCTTCACCAATCAGTCCTGAATCATGAGCGCCGACAGGATTAAAATATCTTAAGATCACTACATTCCAGCTGTGAGCTTTCGCAGCGTCAAGAAGTATCTGTTCCATCATAGCTTTAGTGTGCCCGTACGGATTTGTCGCATGAACCGGCGCATCTTCTTTAACGGGGATCTGTTCAGGGTCACCGTAAACTGTAGCCGATGAACTGAAAACGAAATTCTGCACACCGTTCTTACGCATAGCTTTGTAAAGGTTCAGTGAGCCGGTAATATTGTTCTCGTAATACTCAAGAGGCTTTTCGACAGATTCGCCGACAGCTTTTAAGGCTGCGAAATGGATCACGGCGAAAATGTCTTTTTCAGCTTCAAATACTTTTTCGATCGCTTCAGGATCCCTAAGATCAGCCTCGTAGAAACTTACCTGTTTACCCGTTAACTTTTCAACTCTCTCTACGCTTTCATATACAGAGTTGCTAAAATTATCAACGAGAACAAGTTCATAATCTTCTTTTAAGAGTTCAACATTCGTATGAGATGCAATATAGCCTGCGCCGCCGGTGATGAGTATTTTCATCCAATTCTCCATGAATTTTTTAAATTCAAACCGAAAATTAAATAAAAGTTCATTCTAAGTCAAACTTAAAATAAATTTAAGTTGATAAAATAATCCGAAAAGTTTATTTTTGTTTCGTTTGGAGAATAGGAAAAGTATGGGGTTTTACGACGGTGGAATACGGTTCGAATGCAAAAAGTGCGGAAACTGCTGCAATGTGCAGGGGTATGTATTTATTTTTCAGAAAGACCTCGACAGGCTTGTTGATAAATCGGGTTTCACATTAGAAGAACTGCAGAGGACATATCTTTCGACCGTTGACGGATACACGGTTTTTCGCGATGCAGGGAACGGAGCCTGTATTTTCTGGGACCCGATCGTAAAAGGCTGTAAAATATATGAAGCGAGGCCGACACAGTGCAGAACTTATCCTTTCTGGAAAACACTGCTCTATAAAAAATCAAAATGGGATGAGGAAACAAAAACATGCCCGGGCATAGGATCGGGAAGGCTTTATTCATTTGAAGAGATCGAAGAATTAAAAAATCAATTATAATAAGGGAGAGAGAAATGGGAAAGAGGATCGTAGTAAGGGCTAAAGTCCTTTATAACGGAAAATCAAAACTGTACGAACAAAATATAATTGTCGAGGACGGTAAGATCGCCGAATTAACAAAAAAGGATGTCAAAGCTGATTACGAAGGCATTGTGACACCTGCTTTCATTGATGCGCATTCTCATATCGGGATGTTTCGCGACGGAGAACCTGACGGTGAAAGCGAAGGCAACGACATTTCTGATCAGTTCATGCCTCTTAACGATCCGTTGAACAGCATATACTACGACGACAGGGCATTTAAAGATGCTGTTGATTTCGGAGTACTTTATTCCTGCGTTGTACCCGGAAGCGGCAATCTCATCGGCGGAAGAGCGATGATAATAAAGAATTTCGCTGAGAATACGAAGGATGCTCTTTTAAAGGATTACGGATATAAAATGGCATTAGGTTTCAATCCCAGATCGACGGGCGAATGGAGAGGGAAGAGACCGAATACGAGAATGGGAATCTATTCCATGCTCGAAGAGAAATTCGATACCGTTCTTGCAAAAAAAGAGAAAGCCGGGATAGCGAGGGATAAAAAACTGAGCGAAATAGAAAAGAAAAAGACCGGGAAGGAAAAAATATCCGCTAAAGAATATACCGAGCAGAAAAAGCAGACTCTTAGAGAATTCGAATTAGAGTTCACACCCGACGAAAAGGCTATACTTGAGATCCTGTCAGGAAAAGTGACAGCGAAGATACATGTTCATAAAGAAGACGACGTTCTGTATCTGATAAAACTTGTGAAAAAATACGGAATTAAGGCTACGGCAGACCACACATGCGACGTTTTCCACAAAGAGATCTATGACGAACTCGGAAAAGCGGGGATCCCGGTAATATTCGGACCTTTAGGCGGGATAGGACCGAAGATCGAACTTGCTCATGCCTATTATCAGAACGCGGAACTCTTAATGAGATCGAAAGCCGAATACGGGCTTATGACAGATCATCCGGTTATATGGACGCCTCATCTGCGCGACAGCCTCAAATTCTTCCTTATCTATGGAATGAAGGATGAGGAAGCGATATCGGTCGTGACATATAAGAACGCGAAAATATTAGGAATTGACGACATTCTCGGAACGGTCGAAAAAGGAAAGACTGCCAGTCTGATCGTATGGGATAAAGAACCTATGCATCTGGGGGCTTATCCGAAAATGGTCATGGCCGAAGGTAAAATAGTAAGAAAGAGATAAGGGGGCAATTTATGCCTAAAGCAAGCGGAAAGGAATTCGGGTTCGATTCGCACAAGTCAATAAGAACAGATTTTCTTGAAACGATAATTTATAAAGGGGAGACCCAGGAGATAACATTCGAAACTGATGAGCTCTCGGCAGTCTGCCCGTTCTCGGGGCTTCCTGATTACAGCAATCTGAATATTCATTACGTGCCGAACAAACTGATAGTTGAGCTTAAATCTCTCAAATATTATCTTGTTTCATTCAGAAATGTAGGCATATATCAGGAAGAGCTTACTGACAGAATATATAAGGATCTGAAAAATCTTCTAAAACCGAAGTCTCTAAGAATTGAAACTAATTATAATGTTAGGGGCGGTATTTACACGACCTGCGTTATAGATTCGGAAAAGATAAAAAAATAATTTCTTATTCCTGCCTCAGGGCATCGATCGGATTAAGATTGCTCGCCTTGAGCGCGGGATATATCCCGGCGCTAATACCAATTAACAATGATACAGTAAATGCAGTAGCTATAGTCCAAAGCGGCGCGAAAGTGGAATAGCTCGATACGGCAGAAATGATCTTTGATACAGATATGCCGATGATTATTCCTGCAGTTCCGCCTGTCAGGCTTAAAAGAACGGATTCTATCAGGAACTGGGTGATTATATTAACTTTATTCGCGCCGAGCGAGCGCCTAATTCCTATCTCATTTGTTCTTTCAGTTATCGACACCAGCATCATATTCATGATACCGATGCTTCCGACAAGTAAAGACATTCCCCCGATCGACAGCGCGACAAGATAGATAACAGCTATTATTCCGTTCATTTTATCAGTGATCTCGTCCTTAGTCGTGATCTCAAAATCGTTTTCATCGTCCGCTTTCAGATTCCTCTGCCTTCGAAGGGACATTATGACCTGGTCTTTCGCCGCGGAAAGTTTCTGAGTTGAAACGGCCTGAACAAGCATGTCTATGTTCCGGGATTTACCGTATAGTTTCTCGTAGTGAAAATCAGATATGCAGGCGATTATGTCCTGATCGTAATTGAATTTTGTTCCCTTAGATACAAATTCGCCGATCACCAGAAATTTTTTATTTTCTATCAGGACATACCGGCCTACGGGAGAAGCTCCGTCGAAAAGTCTGTCGGATATCGTTGTACCTATTACAACGTAATTCTGGCGAAAAAGATAATCATTCTCAGAAAAAAATCTGCCTTCCCCAATCTCATATCCTGAAATTTCGAGCCAGCCGTCCGAAGCTCCTATGATTATCGCTTTTCTGTCGGTCTTCTTATTCTTATAAGTTATCTCTTCGTTCCAGTTCTCCATTATCGGGATTATACCGGTAATGTCGGGGCAGTCCTTTTTTATAAGAGGGATAAGATCAGCTGTCAGGTTCGTTCTTTTCTCATATTTTTCCCAGTCATTTCCGTGCTGAAAAGCCGGCATTTTTGAAACAACGAAACTCGCCGAACCTAGCTTGTCTATCTCTGTGCTTATTTCTTTTCTTAAACCTTCGATCGCCGCCTGCATTAGTATGATTACCATGATCCCAATTATTATCCCGAGCATCGTAAGAAATGATCTCAGCTTGTGCATTCTGAGGGTATTGAGAGCAATAATAAAAATATCTTTAAACATTATTCGTACCTCAGAGCTTCGATAGGATTAAGATCCGCGGCTTTTTTTGCGGGAAAATACCCGAAAATAATTCCCACAAGTGCCGAAAATCCGACCCCTATTATCACGGATGACAGCGAGACGGCTGAAGGTAGAGGAGTGAACCTGCTGATCAGGCTTGCCGCAGTAAAGCCCGCAAGAGTTCCGGCGATTCCACCCACCATGCAAAGGATCATTGATTCAGTTGTGAACTGGAACATGATTAGCCTGCTTGTCGCACCTATCGCTTTTCTTGTGCCGATCTCTCTAGTGCGCTGAGTGACCGTAACGAGCATGACGTTCATGATGCCTATGCCGCCTACAAGAAGAGACATCGCTCCGATAGCTATAATAAGCAGACGGAGCGTGCGGGTCACCTTATTAAGAAAATCAAGGATCTGCTTTATCTCGTTTATGGAAAAATCGTTGTCATCTCCGGGTTTTAAGCCGCGTGCGGTACGTAGTAGCGATGTGAGCTCGGATTTTGTCTGATTTATCATAGTCGGATCTTTCGCGGTCACTTTTATATCTACTCCATGTCTTTTTCCCCACCAGAAATATTTTTTCAGGCTGCCGATGGGAATAATGATCTGTTTGTCCAGGCTTTCACCGAATATCTCGCCCTTTTTCGGAAGTACTCCGATAACAAGGTATTTATGGCCGTTGATCTTAACATTTTTTCCGACAGATTCTCCCTCATCGAACAGAATGCTGCTCACTTCATAGCCTAAGACAGCGACATTTGAATTCCTGTCGTTCTCGCTGTAAGTAAAAAACCTGCCCGTTCCCGGAGTGGCATCCGAAGTGAATTCATAATCCGCGGTGCTTCCGACGACCAGAATGTTCCTAACTTCATTATCTTTATATTTAGCGTTTCCCCATGAATTTATTACCGGAGTCACATATTCTGCAAGTTCGGAGTTCTCTCTGATAAAGTCCGCGTGTTTTTCGGTAAGCGGCTTTCTTTTAATCTCCTTTCTCCAGTCGTTCTCCATCCATGTGAATTTGGAAATGTAAAGCGAATTCGACCCGAGCGAGGAAAGCTGCCCGATAATATATTTTTCGGTACCTTTCATGACCGAATGAATGAAGATTATAGTCGTAACGCCTATCATAATTCCGAGAAGGGTAAGAAAAGATCTCAGCTTGTTTTCTTTTATAGAGCTTAAAGAGATGAGTATTGCTTCGTATATATGGCGCAATTTAACCGCCTTTTAAAGTATCGTGCTCGATAAATCCGTCTTTCAGCCTGATTATTCTCTGGGCGAAATCAGCAATGTCCTGCTCGTGAGTCACTACAATAAGCGTGTTACCCTCTTCGTGTAGCTCTTTGAACAGCTGCATGATCTCCATGCTTGTTTTAGAATCCAGATTCCCCGTAGGCTCGTCCGCCAGGATTATCGACGGTCTGTTGACAAGAGCTCTGGCTATCGCGACCCTCTGCTTTTGTCCGCCGGAAAGCTCGTTGGGTCTGTGTTTCATCCTTTCACCCAGTCCGACGCGTGTAAGAGCTTCTTCGGCTCTTTTCTTTCTGTCATCTGAATCAGTTTTCGAATAGATCAGCGGCAGTTCCACATTGCTCAAGGCTGTCGATCTTGCCAGCAGATTGAATGTCTGAAAAACGAATCCGATCTCTTTATTCCTGACAGATGCCAGCTGCACATCATTCATGCCGGCAACATTCATTCCGTTCAGAAAATATCTTCCTGATGTCGGAGTGTCAAGACATCCTATAATGTTCATCAGCGTGGATTTTCCCGAACCCGATGCGCCCATGACTGCAATGTATTCGTTCCGCTTTACAGTTAATGAAACATTGTTTAGAGCGTGTATCACTTCTTCGCCGGGCTGATAGGTCTTAAACAGATCTTCTATTTTTATTAAATATTCATCCATGATCATTTAACCGAGTCGTTCTTCAAAGTCTGCTTAACCTTCATCCCGTCTTTCAGCACTTTACTTATCGTTTTATAGTCGCCGGACACGATTAGATCGTTCACTTTAAGGCCGTCTGTTATGTGAATATATCTTTCGTTCGATATCCCTGTCTTTATCTTAACTGCTTCAACGGTGAATTCATCCTCATCTCCGTCTTTGAGCCTGAAAATGATGTCTTCGTACTCTCCGTCAGGATCTTTTGAACCTGTTCCGTTCACCATCCCGTTCTTTTTGCGTCTTGCGAGAGACTGAATAGGAACGGAAAGGACATCTTCTACCACATCGGTAACGATCTCGGCGTAAGTAGTCATTCCCGGTTTTATCAGATCGTTTTTTGTGATCATGTTCACAGCAACCGTATACTCAACTGCCACATCGGCGTTCGCGGCGTTCAAAGGAGTATTGCCGATCTCGGTAACCACACCTGTAAAGACTGAGTCTTCCATCGCGTCCAGAGTTATCTTTACTGAATCATATAGTGATATAGAAGTAACATCATTCTCATCCACATCAACATTAACTTTATAAGCGTTAAGATCAGCGATACTCAGGATTACATCCGTATTAAACTGGCTGCCCAGAACCATTTCGCCCTCTTCTTTATAAAGCTTTGTAACGATGCCATCCATCGGGGCATATATATTAGTTTTACCGAGTCTGTCCTTTATCTGATCAAGGTAAGCGGTCTGAAGCTTGATGCTCTCGAGAGATGATTCATAAGCTGTCTTAGCTATGTCCAGCTTAATCTGATAGGCTTCGAATTCGCTGTCCGAAATAAAATTATTGGTTTTCAGTTGTTTTTTATTGTCGTAATCGATCTGAGCCTGTTTAAGCTGAAGCTTCGCCGCTTCGGAGCTGTGCTGCTGCTGCGTAAGGGCGGCTGTCTGTTGTTCAACTTCGGCCAGAATGGTCTCCCTGTCTAAACGGGCAAGAAGGTCGCCTTTATTTACGGACTGGCCTTCTTTAACCAGAAGCTCGATTATATTAGCAGAAATGGATGAAGAAATGTTGACTTTCTTGACAGGTTCGATCACGCCTGATGCTGATACTGTTTTTACGATAGTTCTGATAACGGCTCTGTCCGATTCGATAAATACCGGTTTCGGCTTTTTTGCATAATAAACCGATATTATTATTGCAGCGACTATTACAACAGCTATCGAGATTCTTATCACAGTTTTCTTTTTCATTTTATGGTCTCATATACTTGATTACTTAATTATACAACAGTGTGAAATATATGTTCTTAGCGGTTAAAATCATAATTAAATATTGCGAAAGAACGCTTTTTGAGTGTGAAACGTTTGAATTAGGTAATGAAATGAATTAAAAATATTCCTTGACTGACTTTATATTTAAAAATATATTCACAAAAAAAATCAACTAAAATAGAACGGAGCATGAAATGGCAGTACTGAGAAAATTTAAAGCCATAAGGCCGAAAAAGGGGCTTGAGGCGAAGATCGCCAGCTATCCCTACGACGTGATCAACAGCGAAGAGGCTAAAGAGATAGCAAAAGGCAACAAATATTCGTTTTTACACATCAACAAACCGGAGATCGATCTTCCTAAGGGGACTGACCTTTATTCTGATAAAGTTTATCAGAAAGCGAAAGAGAATTTTCAATTATTTATGAAGGAAGGCTGGTTCATTCAGGATAAAGAGGAGCACCTATACATTTACCGCCAGACGATGGACGGAAGAGAGCAGTACGGGATAGTAGGTTGCTGCAGCGCGGAAGATTATTACAGTGATGTGATAAAAAAACACGAACACACAAGAAAAGCGAAAGAGGAAGACAGGATCAAACACGTTGACGTTACCGGTATAAACGCAGGCCCGATATTTCTTACATATAAAGCGAGAAAATGCGTAAACGCAATGGTGGAAGAGATTGTAAAAGATAAACCTGTTTACGATTTCGTAGCAGAAGACGGTATAGGTCATACGGTATGGATCGTAAAAGACGAAAAACTGGCTGACAGGATCATAGCCAGGATCAAGCTCACCAAGTATCTTTATATCGCTGACGGGCATCACAGGGCTGCTTCGGGCGCAATGGTGGCTAAAAGAAGACAGGCTAAGAACAAAAAGCATACAGGCAAAGAAGAATATAATTTCTTTATGTCGGTTCTTTTCCCTGACAATCAGCTTAAGATATTCGATTACAACAGGGTTCTTAAAAGCCTGAACGGGCATACCGAGAAAGAGCTTTTCTCTTCGCTTGAAGGATTATTTAATATTACAAAAGCCGGTAAGGATGAATACAGACCGAAAAAGAAAGGCGAGATCGGAATGTATTATAAAAAAAGCTGGTATAAGCTTGCGCTTAAAACAGGGATAAGGGACAATTCGGATCCGGTTAAATCATTAGATATTTCGATACTTCAGGATAAAATACTTGATCCGTTCTTCGGAATTAAGGATCCCAGGACTTCGGACGATATCGATTTCGTCGGCGGCATCAGAGGTCTTAAAGAGCTGGTTAAACTTGTCGACAGCGGTAAATTCAAAGTCGCTTTCGCGATGTATCCGACATCTGTAAAAGAGCTGATGAAGATAGCCGATTCGGGAAAAGTAATGCCTCCAAAATCGACGTGGTTCGAGCCTAAATTAAGATCGGGGCTTTTAGTTCATGCGCTTGAAGATTAAATAAAAAACGGCCGGTTGATCCGGCCATTTTATTTACTGTTTTACTTTTCTGTGATTCTTATCCGGCAGTTTTGCCGACATGCTTTGGATAACTACTGTCTCGAAAACGCCGTCTTTGGTCTGATATTTTATCTGAAGGCTTTTTTCGTTGGCTGTCGGGAAATTCACTCCGAGGAACGTATCCGAGCAGGTGACTTTGAGATATCCGTCTTTTACTTTTGCGTTAAGTATATCGGTAACATCCATCGAATTGTCTTCTAAAAAATCGCCGTACACCGCTTTAACTATCTTCAGGTTCGGATCAGCTGCGGCTTTTACAGGTTCCTGTTTTACGACAGACGTTTCTTTTTTTACCGGTTCAGCCGGTGCTGATTTTACGGTCTCGGCGATCTTTACGGGTAATTCTGCTGCTGCTCCAATGACCCTGATGTTATCTTTTCTGACATTGTACCCGCCGGAGACTAAAACATGACCTTTATATAATGTGGAAGTATCTGTGATCTTAGCCATGAACCAGTTGTGCGTTCTTGCGTCATCCCTTTGTTTGGGCGGAATGTATACGTCGCCGGAAGAGTAATCGAACATTATTGCTACGGTTCCGATCTTTATCTCGTTCTCAGCAGCTATTCTGGACTGCCAGTAATTTTTTGTCCAGAGCTCTTTGCCGTCATGAACTCTCATAAATTTTGCTTCGCCGTTAGTGTTAGCTCCCGGGGGTTCGATCATTTTGGCGACCTGAATTCCTATCCAGCTGTGACCTTCGAGCGGTCTGTCTGATATGAAATAGTCATCGGGCTGTATGTAATGATTATCCATTACCTGTGAGTAAAGGCATGCGGCTGATAAGGCTATGAGCAACAATATTATTTTCTTGAGCATCATTTTCTCCGTTTTTTTATCTTTAATTTACTTTAAATCCGTTCTGATTGCAATAAAATATTTTTGAGTGTATATTTCACGCATGAAGATATTTATTGACGGCGATGCTCTGCCGAACATACTTAAGCCGATCATTGTGAGATCGGTTGAGCGTTTGAACCTTACGGCTGTTACTGTTTCAAATAAGCCTGTGAGGATAGGCAAAACGGAAAATTTTATTTATATTCTTGTCGGTTCAGGGGCTGATGTTGCGGATGATAAGATAGCGGAGATGGTTGAGGCTGGTGATCTTGTTATTACGGGCGATGTTCCTCTGGCTGACCGCGTTATTTCAAAAAACGCATTTGCGATAGACCACCGCGGTAAATTTTTCGATGCGGATAATATTAAATTCTTTCTTTCTGTGCGCGATCTGATGCAGGGTGCGCGTGACAGCGGGATCCAGACAAGCGGTCCGGCGCCATATTCTCAGAAAGACGCGCACGAATTCGCGAACCAGTTCAATAATATTCTGTCCAAGCACGTGTGATTGCTATTTTAGATACAAACTTACCCGTTACCGTCTTCGCCCGCCTGTACGTGTTTGTTATAAAGTAGTAATTAGCCTGATGCGCCAGGGTGAGTTTTTAGATAAATATAGCAATCATACTTTAAAGTACTCTCAATACCAGACCTTTCAGATATTCGGTCTCGGGAACGGATACGCTGACGGGATGATCTGATGCCTGATGAAGCTGCTCAAGTATCTGGACAGTCCTTCCGGAATCTTTGGCCGAGTAAGCGATCATCTCCTTGAACATTTCCGGCGTGAAATTACCTGAACAGGAGAACGTGAACATTAAACCGCCTTTTTTAACGAGCCTCATCGTATTGAAATTCAGGTCTTTATAGGCTCTCATGGCTTTGATCTCATCCTTCTTTTTCGGCATGAGTTTAGGCGGATCGAGAATTATTACATCGAACTGCTTTTTCTGCTGATGCAGCTCTCTTATATATTCAAAACAGTCTTTTTCGGCGGTATCAGGATCATTAAAACCGTTCAGTCTGAAATTGACTTTAGCGGCCGTAAGAGCTTCGGCAGATGAATCGCAGAGGGTAATATCACCGGCACCATTAAAGGCAGCGGTTAGTCCGAATCCTCCGGTGAATGAAAATAGATCGAGCACGCAATCACCCTTTTTTATGTATTTTTTTAAAATTGCGCGGTTGTTTCTCTGATCCGCATAAAATCCCGTCTTCTGAGATGTTATGTCGACTTTATATTTTATTCCGTTCTCTCTGATAGTGATTTTATCGGGCATTGTTCCAAATAGAACTCCAATCGAATTCGCCAGCCCTTCCATTTTTCTGCCATCTCCGTCGCTTTTTTCATAAATGCAGCTGACCGCAGGGATCTCTTCCGTCAATATTTTTACTATTGTCTGTTTATCTCTATCCATGCCTGAGGTGTGCGACTGAAGAACGAGTGTGTCCGCGAATTTATCAACGATCAAGCCGGGCAGAAAATCGCCTTCAGAGAATATCAGCCTGAATGAATCGGCGTCTTTTGAATCAAAAAGGCTTTTTCTGAGAGCGATCGCGGAAATGATCTTTTCCCTGAACCAGGCTTCATTTACATGCTTGTTCTCATTCCATTCCAGCAGTCTGATAACTATACCGGACGTAGGATTATAATGACCGTAAGCAATAAATTTTCCTTCATGCGTTCTTACGCAGACGACTTCGCCGGCTTCAGGGCTGCCTTCGATCCTATTCACCGCCCCTGAAAAGATATAGGAATGTCTGTTCAGCGGCTGTTTTTCTTTACCTTTATGTAAGGTCGCGTATATCATTGTTACTCCGTAAATAATGTTCAAATTAAGTAAAATCCCGTTCAATTGCAATTTGAAAAACTTTTTTTAATAATTAAGAATTTCCTGTTTGCATTATCGGTTAATGTCAAATATATTCCTTTAAATAAAACTCAAAGGCTTATCATGTGGACCTGTCCTGACTGCGGACGCAGTTTTAAGAACAAAAACCAGAAGCATTCATGCTCGGTTTTTGACGTGGCGGACCATTTCAATAAAAGGCCGCCTTTGATAAAGGATATATATAATAAACTGATAGATTCCGTCAGACCTTTCGCAGAATTCGACATAGGCGCGGTAAGATCGGCGATATTTTTCAGATCCGGAACGACGTATATTGAGATCAAGCCGAAAAAACAATGCCTGAGCATTTATTTCTATCTTGACGAGAAAACCGACGATACAGTAATAAAAAGCGGCCTTGAGATATCCGAACGCAGGATCGTTCACACCGCGGATCTTTTTAAACCGGACGACGTTAACAAAACGCTTTTAGCACATTTGAAAAGATCATACGAACTGATATGTATGTAATAATATAAACGAGTAAAGCCAATGTGCATTCAATCGGAAGCGACTTTAGAGAAAAAACTCATCGAGCAGCTTGAAATTCAGGGCTATGAAAAGGTCATTCTGCATGATGAAAAAGATCTTATTTCGAATTTTAAGACGCAGTTGGAAAAGCACAATAAGACGATTTTTTCGAAATCAGAGTTTAATAAGATACTCAATCATTTAGACGGCGGAACGATATTCGAGAAATCGAAAAAGCTGCGCAATAAGTTCGAGCTTTACAGAGATGTCGGCACTCTTTCCTACATAGAATTTTTTAATACAGAAGAATGGTGCAAGAACGAATTTCAGGCATCAAACCAGATAAATTTGGCGGAAAGGTACAAGAACCGCTACGATGTGACGATCCTGATAAACGGGCTGCCTCTCGTTCAGATCGAACTTAAAAGGCGCGGGATCGAGCTCAAAGAGGCATTCAATCAAATATGCCGCTATAAAGATCATTCGTTCAGGGGACTCTTTTTATACCTCCAGCTTTTCATCATCTCGAACGCGGTCAACACAAGATATTTTGCGAATAACAGAACGCTTAATTTTAAGCAGAGCTTCTGCTGGACGGATGAGAAGAATGAAAAATTCAACAGGCTGAACGAATTCGCCGATATTTTCCTGGAAAAATGCCATCTCGCCAAGATCATTTCAAAATATGTCGTCCTGAACGAATCCGATAAATTTTTAATGGTGCTCAGGCCATATCAATATTACGCGGCTGAAAAGATAATCAAGCGCGTAGCCGGAAAAGTTGACCGGAACGGCTATATCTGGCACACGACCGGATCAGGCAAGACGCTCACTTCATTCAAGGCGAGCCAGATACTGACCGCTGACAAGGATGTGGACAAGGTCGTCTTTGTCGTTGACAGGAAAGATCTCGACTTCCAAACCATGAAGGAGTTCAATAAATTCTCGAAAGGCTCGGTTGATGCGACTGACGACACCATAATGCTCGTTAAACAGCTTTCCGACGAAAAGACGAAGCTTATCATAACAACGATACAGAAGCTCAACAATGCGGTCAGCAGGGTCAAATTCAACAATAAACTCGGCGACGTATCTAATAAGCGTATAATATTTATTTTTGACGAATGCCACAGGAGCCAGTTCGGCGAAACCCACAAAAGGATAAAAGATTATTTTAAGAACAGGCTTTTCTTCGGCTTTACGGGCACTCCGATATTCGAGGAGAACAGCGTAGGGTTTACGACTACGAAAGATCTTTTCGGGTCATGCCTGCACAAATATATCATCAAGGACGCAATAGACGACGATAATGTGCTCGGTTTTTCCGTCGAGTACTATTCCACTTTCAGGTCAAAACTTCTAAAGGAAGAGAACGGGGATGATCTCGACGTGGATGAAATGGATAAGGTAAAAGGCATCAACAAAGATGAGGTGTTTTCAGCGGATGTCAGGCTGTCAAACATAGTTGATTTTATCATAAAGAATCACGACAGAAAGACATATAACAAGGAATACAACGCGATATTCGCGGTAAGCTCAATTGAGACGCTTTTAAAATACTATGAGCTTTTCAGGAAGAAAAAGCATAACTTAAACATAGCGACGATCTTTTCATATCAGGCGAACGAGGAGCTTGAGGATCAATACGGCAACCATAACGAGAGAGAGAACTGGAGCATGGTGGCTGAGGAGAGAGCACCTTACGGCGATAAGCAGGTTCATTCGAGAGAAAAGCTCGATCTGATCGTGAACGATTATAACAAAACTTTCAAGACGAACTTCGACCTGAACAAGGACAACGGCTTCAACGCATATTTTGTGGATGTTTCCAAAAAGGTGAAGGAAAAGAAGATAGACATTCTACTTGTGGTCAACATGTTCTTAACGGGATTCGACAGCGTTTTCACCAATACTCTGTATGTGGATAAGAACCTGCGCTATCACGGGCTTATTCAGGCATTTTCGAGAACGAACAGGGTGCTTGGGGAAAAGAAGAAATACGGCAATATCGTCTGCTTCAGAAACCTCAAGAAGAGAACAGACGAAGCGATAGTTTTATTTTCTAATCCCGATGCGATAGAAACCGTTTTAATGAAAGCCTACACGGAATACGCTGCAGATTTTAACAAAGCTCTCGAAGAGCTAAAAAACATCACACCGACAATAGATTCGGTTGACAAGCTCGAAGGCGATGAGCAGAAAGCACTTTTCGTCAAAGCTTTCAGGAACCTTTTACGGATCATGAACAGGCTTGTGACCTTCACCGAATTCAAATATGACGATCTGACCATTACAAGGCAGGAATTTGAGGATTACAGGAGCAAATATTTAGACATCCGCGACGAAACGAAAGACCCTGATAAGGAATCTATCTTAAAAGACCTCGATTTTGAGGTCGAACTTGTGCGCAGGGACGATATCAATGTGGATTATATCTTAAAGCTGTTAAAAGACCTCGACATGAACGATTCCGGATTTGTTAAAGACGTGGAATTTATCTTAAAGACCATGGAAGGCTCGGACGAACTCCGCAGCAAGCGCGAACTGATCGAAAGGTTCATTAAGGAAAACCTGCCGGAATTAGGCACAGACGCGAATGTGGAGGAAGAATTCGACAAATTTATCTCGGTCGAAAAGGAAAAAGAGATAGGGGAGATGATAAGATCAGAAAAGCTGAACAAAGAACTCGTTTACGCAGTGGTCGAGGAATATGAATTTTCGAACAAATTCCAGCGCGATAAGATCAAATCGGCACTCGTCGGCAACCTTAAACTCTCGGAACGGAAAAGAAAGATCGAACAATTGGAAAACAGCATAGAAAGCATCGTGAATAAATATAAATGGTAGGCAATAAATGACAAAGCAGAAGCTCGAACGGAAATTATGGGACATAGCGGACACTTTACGCGGAAATATGGGTGCGGATGAATTCAGGGACTATATTCTCGGCTTTATTTTTTATAAATTCTTATCGGAAAAGATCGAAAAATTCGTTTCAGATGAGCTTAAATCGGACAAATTGAGCTTTGAAGAGGCTATGAAGGATAAAGAGCTTTCGCATGACTTAAAAGAGGAATGTATCGAAGATATGGGCTTTTTTATCGAACCGGCAAACTTATTCAGCAGGATAGCGGAAAGGGCAAAGAACAGAGAGTTTATTATTGAAGATCTCGGCCGCGCTTTAAAATCGGTAGAGGAAGCCACCATCGGGCATAAGAGCGAGGAGGATTTCGCGGGGCTTTTTGAGGATGTTGATCTTACTTCGACAAAGCTCGGAAGAACGGTTGAACAGAAGAACAAGCTCATTTCGGAAGTTATCAAGCACATAGCGGAAGTTGATTTCAGGCTTGAGGATACGGAGGCGGATGTTCTCGGCGACGCTTATGAATATCTGATCTCACAGTTCGCGAGCGGAGCGGGAAAGAAAGCGGGAGAGTTCTATACGCCCCAGCAGGTATCAAAAATACTGGCAAAGATCGTCACTACGGGCAAGACAAGGCTAAAATCTGCTTATGACCCAACATGCGGCTCGGGATCTTTACTTTTGAGGGTATCGAAGGAATGTAAAGTATCGGACTTCTACGGGCAGGAATTAAACACCACCACTTTCAACCTGGCGAGAATGAATATGATTCTCCATTCGGTCAAATACAACGATTTTCACATAACGCAGGGAGACACTTTAGAAGAACCGCACGACCTCGACAAACGCTTTGAGGCAGTGGTAGCCAATCCGCCATTCTCCGCGCACTGGGCGGCAAACCAGACCTTCTTATCGGACGAAAGATTCAGCCCGTACGGAAAACTCGCGCCCAAAACAAAGGCGGACTTCGCATTCGTTCAGCACATGCTCTATCAGCTTGACGAAAACGGAACAATGGCAATAGTCTTACCTCACGGAGTACTATTCAGAGGAGCAGCGGAAGGCGAGATCAGAAAATACATCATAGAGGAAAAAAACTGGCTCGATGCCGTCATCGGACTACCCGCGAACATCTTTTACGGAACATCAATACCCACAGTCATACTAGTATTCAAAAAATGCAGAACAGAATCCGACAGCATACACTTCATAGATGCAAGCCGGTCTTACGAAAAAGCCAAAAATCAGAACAATTTACGCGATGAAGATGTCGAAAAGATCATAAGCACATACAGGAACAGAACTCAGGAAGAAAAATACTCGCACTCAGCCTCAATAGAACAGATCAGGCAGAACGACTACAACCTAAACATTCCCAGATATGTCGATACATTCGAAGAGGAAGACGAAATTGACCTCGATAAGATCGCGCAGGAACTCAAAAACATCGAAGCTGACATAAAACTCACAGACAAAAAGATCATCGCGCAGTGCAAAGAACTCGGAATCACCCCGCCCGTGTTTGGAGGAGAAAAATGAAATATGATAAACTTATAGAAATACTTGAGACAACTCATTCAGATATGCAGTATCAGGCTTTCAGATCCGTTGATATTGCGTTAATTATCCGTAACTGGCTGTTCGGATTTTATCTGGTCGAATATGAGCAGAACGGTGAAGACAGGGCTGAATACGGCGCAAGGCTGATTGAAAATATCTCCCAAGATTTAAGAAACAAAGGTGTCAAAGGCGTTTCACCCACAAATCTGAAAAAGGACAGAGAGTTTTATATTGAGTATAAACAAATTCGACAGACAGTGTCCGTCGAATCTTTGGTTCAGCCTCAAAAAAAAGCAACCTCAGGCACAAATATCCAAATTCGACAGTCAGTGACCGTCGAATTGGCAAAACAATTCAAATTAAGCTGGACGCATTATGTTAGTCTGTTGACCATTGACGATATAAATGAAAGAAAATTCTACGAGATAGAATCGATAAACAATTCGTGGGGCGTAAGAGAACTCAAAAGACAGATCGCTTCTTCGTTGTATCAGCGGCTTTCAGTCAGTAAGAATAAGGCTAAATTGAAACAGCTGTCTCAAAAAGGTCAGATCATTGAAAAACCTGAAGATTTCATAAAAGATCCGTTTATACTTGAATTTGCCGGAATAAAAGAAAAGAGCCGGTACTCAGAATATGATCTTGAAACAGCGCTTATAAACAAACTGGAAATGTTCCTTTTAGAGCTTGGCAAAGGCTTTTTATTCGAGGCAAGACAGAAAAGATTCACATTTGACGATGACCATTATTATGTTGATCTCGTATTTTACAACAGACTGCTTAAATGTTATGTTCTGATTGATCTCAAGCGCGATAAACTTACGCATCAGGATCTCGGTCAGATGCAGATGTATGTGAACTATTTTGACAGATATGTTAAGCTTAAAGATGAAAATCCGACAGTCGGGATCGTATTGTGCCACAGGAAAAATGACGCTTTAGTAGAACTCACACTCCCTGAAAATTCTAATATATTCGCTTCAAAATACAAATTATATTTACCGACAAAGGAAGAATTAAAACGGCAGCTTGTAAAAGAAATAGGTATGGTCAAAGAAGAAATGGCACTTTACGGAACTCAGCGGAAAGGAGAATAAATGAAATCAGATTTTCAGAAATACTTGAACAAACAGAACAGCGGAGCATTAAACGACTTTGACGGACTTTCACCCGACACAATGCACAACATTCTGTATTCATCCTTCCAGAAAAACGGCCTGATCCGGATTAACGCGGACATATCGGCTGAAGCTATAAATCAGGTGCCTGTCTTCAAGCTCGTCAAACATTTTATGCGGATACTTGAGCGTGAAAAACAGATAAAGCTCACACAGGCCGAATACCTGCCTCCAAAGTATGTGAAGGAACTTTACGAAAGCACCGTACTCAAAGATGACGCGGTTGAAAGTGGAATAGTAAAGCTTACAGGCGAAAAAGATGTCATTATCATATTTGTTGCCCGCATTCTGGCCAAGTTATGCGGATATACAAAATTGAGGAACAATGTTATAACTATAACAAAAGCAGGCGAACAGGCACTAACCGACGATCGGGAGCTATATTTCGGGTTAATGGACGCTCTCATATCTAAATTCAACTGGGGATTTGAATCCGTCAGACAGGACGACGGTTTCATCCAAAGGTCAGTCGGCTACACTTTATACCTTCTCAAAAAGTACGGGAACGAATACAGGGAATCAAGATATTACTACAACAAGTTCTTTAAAGCTTTCCCCGCCTCAATGAACGCGTTCGATTTCGATCCCGATCCAAAATATAAGACCATGTCTCACTGGTGGGCTTACCGTAACAGAATATTCAGAACATACCTGACATACATGGGCGCGGTCGAATACGAGATCATCTATAATAAAGAGGAACACACCGAGACCGATCAGGTCAGAAAAACAAAATTGTTCGATGAAATATTCACAATAAACATAAAATAAGAACAGAAATAATGAAAAGCCATTCAGATAAAAACACAAAACAACCAAAACTCCGCTTCCCCGGTTTCACAGAAGAGTGGCAGGAAAAAAGACTGGGGGAAATTGGGAAAATAACTACGGGTAGCACTCCGAGCACTTTCGTAGAAAAATACTATAACGGGGAATACCTATTCGTATCTCCTTTCGATATTAGTGATAAGAAATATATTTTTACTACACAAAAAACGCTTACTGAAGAGGGATTTAAGAAAACAAGAAATATCAAAAAATGCAGTGTATTATTTGTTTGTATAGGTTCGACAATAGGAAAAATTGCCGTAGCGGGTACGGATTTAGCGACAAATCAACAAATCAATGCAATAACATGCGAGCATGAAGCCCAGAACGAATTTGTTTATTACTCGTTATTGAAGAAAGCAGATCAAATAAAACTCATGGCTGGAGAGCAAGCCGTTCCGATAATAAATAAATCAAACTTTGAAACTGTTAAGTTACCAATGACTTCACCAGCAGAACAAAAGAAGATCTCAGAATTCCTTTCCGACATAGACACAAAGATCGAAAAACTCACCCGCAAAAAAGAACTCACCGAGCAGTACAAAAAAGGAGCAATGCAAAAAATCTTCTCGCAGAAAATCCGCTTCAAAGATGATAACGGAAAAAATTATCCTGACTGGCAAGAAAAGAGGCTGGGTGAGGTGGCTACGATAAAAAGAGGAGCAAGCTCTCAATATTTAAAATATGTTAATAATTCTTCTGAAGGTGTAAGGCTGATTAGAATCACTGATTTCTTAGAAAGTGAACCAGTATTTATCAAGGAGAGTCTAGAATTAGATAGGTTCAAACTAAAAAAAGATGATATCCTTATTGCAGGTACTGGAGCAACAGCAGGTATTACTTTCAAAGTACCAGATAAATTTATCGGTATGGTTTATAGCTATAACGTTCCTCAGATCACTCCTGTTTCATGTGATCCTAATTATTTAATTCAATTTCTCAAGTCCGATTCGATCTCTAAACAACAAGAAGGTTTATTTACAGGTAATGCACAGCATTTTTTAGACATAAAGGCAATTTCAAACTTGAAATTACCTTTACAATGTGCATAATTCTTGCGAAAGTGACCAGTCAATTCCTGTCAAAGTGTTACAGATAAT